>ERZ724503.56-NODE-56-length-30846-cov-6.485499_pt1 | contig 30846 bp, 22 predicted proteins | sample MGYA00376036_ERZ724503 | MGnify/ENA primary metagenome ERZ724503 (study PRJEB28724, sample SAMN07190885) | wastewater metagenome | isolation source: influent of sewage treatment plant in Hong Hong | place: Hong Kong | collected 2016-03-17 ...
AACGGTATTACCGGTATTGCCGTGGGTATGGCGACGGATATTCCGCCGCACAACGTGCGAGAAGTGGCACAGGCTTGTATCACGCTGCTTGATCGCCCGGATGCGAGCATGGCCGATCTGTTGGAACATGTGCAGGGGCCGGATTATCCGACGAAGGCCGAGATCATCACCCCGCGTGCCGAGATCCGTAAGATTTATGAAACCGGTAAAGGGTCGATCCGGGCGCGTGCGGTGTATCATATGGAAGATGGCGATATCGTCATTACCGCACTGCCGCATCAGACTTCCGGTGCCCGCGTGATTGAGCAGATCGCCGCGCAGATGCAGGCCAAGAAATTGCCGATGGTCAGTGATTTGCGTGATGAATCGGATCATGAAAATCCGACCCGTCTGGTCATTATTCCACGCTCCAACCGCATCGATGTTGAACAGTTGATGCAGCACCTGTTTGCCAGCACCGATCTGGAAAAAAGCTATCGTATCAATATGAATATGCTGGGCATGGATCACCGTCCGCAGGTGAAAAACCTGATGACGATCCTGACCGAATGGCTGGCGTTTCGTCGTGAAACGGTACGTCGCCGTCTGCAATTCCGCTTGGATAAAGTGCTGAACCGTCTGCATATCCTGGATGGTTTGTTGATTGCGTATCTCAATATTGATGAAGTGATCGCGATCATCCGCAATGAAGATGAGCCGAAAAAAGAGCTGATGCGTCGCTTTGGCTTATCTGAGATCCAGGCGGATGCGATTTTAGACTTGAAACTGCGTCATCTGGCGAAGCTGGAAGAGTTTAAGATCCGCGGTGAGCAAGATGAGTTAGCTAAAGAGCGCGATCAGTTACAGTCATTGCTGGGCTCAGAGCGCAAACTGGGTAATCTGCTGAAGAAAGAGATTCAAGCTGATGCGGAAAAGTATGGCGATGATCGTCGCTCACCTTTGGTGGAGCGTCAGGAAGCTAAACAGCTGACTGAAAAAGAGCTGACGCCAAGCGAACTGGTGACTGTGGTGGTCTCGGAAATGGGCTGGGTACGTGCTGCGAAAGGGCATGACGTTGATGTGCAAGGGTTAAGTTATAAAGCCGGTGATGGTTATCTGGTTAGTGCGCAAGGGCGTAGTAACCAGCAAGCGGTGTTTATGAGTAACTTAGGGCGTACCTATTCGCTGGAAGCGCATACCTTGCCATCGGCTCGTGGTCAGGGCGAACCGTTAACCGGCAAACTCAGCTTTGCGACCGGCGAACAGACGCGTTATGTCATGTTAGGCAATGAAGATGATCGTTATTTGGTTGCTTCCGATGCTGGTTACGGTTTCCTGTGTACTTATAACGATTTGGTCAGTAAAAACAAAAACGGTAAGGCACTGTTAACCTTGCCGGAAGGCGCACAGGTGTTACCACCACAAATTACTGGTAAGCAGGATGATGCGTTGTGTCTGGTGATCAGCAGTGAAGGCCGCATGTTGTTGTTCCCTCTGAACACGCTACCGCAGTTGGGTAAAGGGAAAGGCAATAAACTGATCGGTATTCCTGCCGATAAAGTGGCCAGCCGGGAAGAATTTGTTAGCCATGTAGCAGTGGTGCGCCCGGATCAAGCCGTGACCTTGTATGCCGGTAAACGCAAATTGACGCTGAAGCCGGGTGATATGACGCTATATCACGGGGAACGCGGTCGTCGTGGCGCTAAATTGCCGCGCGGTTTGCAGCGAGTTGATCGGGTTGAGCCGGAGCTGAGTGCTTCGGCTTCTGATGATGCAGTATAGAAGGTTATTTTCATGCTAAAAGTGTTACGTATTATCACATTGATCGTATTGTTGTTGGTTTGGTTTGTGATTGGCATGCTTGTTTGTTTAGCGCGGCCACGCCATAAAAATAACGTGTATTACCTATCCCGTATGCTCAATTGGGCTTGCTGGGTGTTGGGCGTTAAAGTTAAACGTATTGTGCGGGATGAATGCCGAACACTTGGCTCTGCGGTGTATGTTGCAAATCATCAAACCAACTATGACATCATGGTATTGGGATGTGTCATGCCGGGCACCGTTTCAATGGGTAAGCAAAGTCTGGCCTGGATCCCGCTGTTTGGTCAGGTCTACTATTTGAGCGGTAATATCCTGATTGACCGTGCGCGGAGTAGTAAGGCAGCAGATACCATCCGTCAGGTTGTAGCGAAAATCAAACAGCGCGGCATCTCTATCTGGATGTTCCCAGAGGGTACGCGCTCTAAAGGCCGTGGTTTAATTCCATTTAAAACTGGCGCATTTCATACGGCGATTGCGGCGAAAGTGCCCTTGGTACCGATCGTTTGTTCCAGCTATGCCGGACAAATTGATCTCAATCGCTGGGATAATGGTGAAATCATCGTAGAAATGCTGCCCCCTGTAGATTCGCAACAATGGACACGTGCCACCGTTAAAGATTGCAGTAATACCATTCGGGCCTTAATGGAAAGCAAACTGGCGGAATTAGACGCCAAAGTCAAAAAGCCGCAATAACTCTTCTGTAAAACCGAGTAAAAATCTCTCATCGGGGCGATTGCCGCCCCGAATTGGATCGCTTAGACTCTGCACAACTTTTTGAGCGGGATCTCATTTATGGAATGGTTATATCTGATCGTCGACTTTGTCTTGCATATCGATGTGCATCTGCAGGAACTGTTTACCACCTATGGTATCTGGGTGTACGGCATACTTTTTTTGATTATTTTCAGTGAAACCGGCTTTGTCGTGACCCCATTCTTGCCGGGTGATTCGTTGTTGTTTGCAGCCGGTGCACTGGTGGCGGCAACACAAGGCACGCCGGAGTCGATGGATATTCATGTATTGGTGTTATTACTGATCACGGCTGCGGTCACCGGTAATATTCTGAACTATGCGGTGGGTCATTTCTTCGGAGAACGCTTATTTCAAAATCCTAACTCAAAAGTGTTCAGAAAAGATCAGTTGGATAAGACCCATGCTTTTTTTGAGAAGCATGGTGGTAAAACTATCATAATCACTCGTTTTATTCCTATCATCCGCACCTTTGCGCCGTTTGTGGCAGGTATGGGGGCGATGACTTATAAACGCTTCATGGTGTTTAATCTGATCGGTGGTTGCGTCTGGGTGATGTCATTTGCCTATGCCGGGTTTGAATTCGGTCAGCAGGAGTTTGTACGTAAAAACTTCACTATGCTGATGATGGGGATCATTGTGGTTTCGCTGTTACCGATGGTGTTTCATGCGGTAAAAGCCAAACTGGCTGCTCCGGCCAAATAAGTTTTTCGTTGTTTTAGTTTGTTCTGTGATGCCTGGCAGTGTTGTTGCCAGGCATTTTTATTCTCTGCAAGCTGATAATGTCAAATGTGTCGAATAATAGATTAAAACGAGAGTGAAACCGGTTTTTTTGGTGTTTGTTTCCGGTAACTCTGTGAGCCGCAGCACAATTATTCTTGGCTTGTAGCCTGACAAGATGCCGGTCAATTTGTTAATCTGTGGGCCATTCCTCTTTTCTGTTGTTGTTTCATGTCTCCATATCCCTGGTTAGCGCTGAATTTATCAGCAATCTATTTAGTCTTAGGTATCTTTTCACCGTTCTGGGGCGTTTGGCTGGAATCGGTTGGTTTACAGTCAGAACAAATCGGTTTGTTACTTGGGATTGGCTTTGCCATGCGACTGTTTGGCAGTCTGGTGATCATGCGCCAGGCCAAACGCGCCGAACGACTGATCCCCATTGCCCGTTTACTGGTGCTGGGCGGCTTACTCAGCTTTGTCGGTTTCTATTTATCCTCACAGTTCTGGGTGATCTTTTTATTCACCTTGCTGGTCAATTTTGTTTATCCAACCTTATTGCCGTTAAGTGATGCTGTGGCGGCTCGAATGGTCATTCAGGTCAATCTGGATTATGGCAATGTACGGTTATGGGGGTCGGCGGCTTTTATCGTTGGCGCCACGCTGATTGGCTTTGTTATTGAGCACCTTGGGCCAAGTTGGATTTTGCACTGTATTGTGCTGTGTTTGCTATTGGCGGGTTTCTGTATTCATGTGCCTATGAACCCAGCGCCACGCACTATCGGGCAGGAAAATGAAAGTCATGGCTATGGCCAATTACTGCGCAACAAGGCATTTTTGAATTTTCTGGCTATTGAAGCACTGATATTTGGTAGTCACTCCGCATATAACAGTTTCAGTGCGATCTATTGGCATTCGCAAGGTTTTGCTGCCTCGACAGTCAGTATGCTTTGGACCACCGGCGTGGTATTTGAAATTATCATGTTTGCCACCAGCCGGCGTTTATTATCTGACTGGTCACCAGAGCGCTTGCTGTGTTGGGCGGCGATTGGTGCGGTGATCCGCTGGGTCACACTGGGTACCAGTCTGGAGTTGTGGTTACTATTTCCGGCTCAGGCGCTGCATTCATTCACTTATACGCTAGCTCATCTGGGGGCGATGCGTTATCTGGCCCTACGGTTACCGCGCGAGGCGATCATTTCCGGCCAGACGCTCTATTCCGCCATCGGACAATCTTTATCGCTCGCCTTGTTTACGGTGCTGAGTGGGATCATGTATCGCCATCTGCATCAGGATGTGTTTCTGGTCATGGCGGTGATTGTGTTGCCGGTGTTTTATCTGATCTGGCAGGCAAGACGCGCTATTCCAGTTATAGATAAAAAATAAAGCATGCGATTTGATGTGAGGTGTTATTTCAGTTTTCGACCGTACAGTGGCTTCAGGGTACAATAGCGCAACAGGATGTATCGGCGACATCCTAATTACAGTGAATGAGGCATCATGGCGTTAAAAATTAGTTACAGCTACAAAGGTCAGCCACGTTTGATTCAATACGCGAATGACAAATACCACGATATTTATGAAGCTATTGCCGCGGAAGAGGGCGTAGATCTCCGCGCTTATCTGGCGATGGAACGGCAGCTGGCTTCTTTGAGCAAAAAAGTTGGTGCGGTGAAAGATTTTCGTGATAACAAATTCCTGGAATTTGGTTTCAACGATATCAAAGTGATTAAAGAATAAATTGCGGATAAAAAGAGCGCCCCGGTACGGAGCGCTCTGATCGTTCTATCTGTCGGTCGGTTTACAGAATAAAGCGACTCAAATCTTCATCTTCAATCAAGGCACCGAGGTAACGGTTAACGTATTCAGCATCGATGCTGAACAGTTGCCCAGCATTGTCTGCGGCATCATACGAGATGTCTTCCATCAGCTTTTCCAGCACGGTATGCAGACGACGAGCACCAATATTTTCTGTGCGTTCGTTCACCTGCCAAGCCGCTTCGGCAATGCTGCGAATGCCTTCCGCCGTGAATTCAATTTTTACCTGCTCAGTTGCCATCAGAGCCTGATATTGTTCTGTCAGCGAGGCGTTCGGCTCCGTCAGAATGCGTTCGAAATCATCAACAGTCAGATTTTTCAGCTCAACACGAATTGGCAGACGCCCCTGCAACTCGGGGATCAGATCGGAAGGTTTTGCGATCTGGAATGCACCGGAAGCGATAAACAGGATATGGTCAGTGCGCACCATGCCGTGTTTGGTATTCACGGTACAACCTTCGATCAGCGGTAAAAGATCGCGTTGTACGCCTTCACGGGACACATCCGGGCCGCTACTTTCGCCACGTTTACAGATCTTGTCGAACTCATCGATAAAGACAATCCCGTTGTTTTCCACAGCATGAATGGTCTTTTCTTTCAGCTCTTCCGGGTTGAGTAGGCGTCCAGCCTCTTCTTCCACCAGCTGTTTCAGCGCATCTTTCACTTTCAGTTTGCGTTTATGGGTATTGCCCGCGGACATATTCTGGAACAGACCCTGTAACTGATTGGTCATCTCTTCCATACCCGGCGGTGCCATGATTTCTACACCCATTTGCGGTGCAGCAACATCAATCTCAATTTCTTTATCATCCAGTTCGCCTTCGCGCAGTTTTTTGCGGAAGATCTGGCGGGTATGTGTGCCTGTTTCAGATTTCTCGGCTTCACCCCTGTTAGAACGCGCTGGTGGCAGCAATACATCCAGCACGCGTTCTTCAGCCGCTTCATGTGCACGGAAACGAACTTTCTCCATTTCCTGCTCACGCATCATCTTCAGCGCCATATCGGTCAGATCACGGATGATGCTGTCAACTTCTTTACCAACATAACCGACTTCAGTGAATTTGGTCGCTTCGACTTTGATAAATGGGGCATTAGCCAACTTGGCCAGACGACGGGCAATTTCCGTTTTACCCACACCGGTTGGGCCAATCATCAGAATATTTTTGGGGGCTACTTCCTGGCGCAGCTCATCACTGAGTTGCATCCGGCGCCAGCGGTTACGCAGCGCAATCGCCACTGCACGTTTGGCTTCAGCCTGACCAATAATATGACGGTCAAGCTCATGAACTATTTCTCTGGGAGTCATTTCGGACATCTGAATATCCTTGCTAGGCAATAGATTAAACTGTTGTGATGGTTGGATAATCCAACACTTCAATAGTCTGGAAATTATTGGTGAAGACGCAGATATCTCCGGCAATGGTCAGCGATTTCTTCACAATATCTGCGGCGGATAAATCGGTGTTTTCCAATAAGGCGCGGGCGGCGGATTGAGCGAAGGCACCGCCAGAACCAATGGCGATCAGATCGTTTTCCGGCTGCACGACGTCACCATTACCGGTAATGATGAAAGAGCGTTGTGTATCTGCAACTGCCAGCAGCGCTTCGAGTTTGCGTAAGGCACGATCGGTACGCCATTCTTTAGCTAACGCAACGGCAGCACGCTCCAGATTGCCTTGATGCGCCTGTAATTTGGCCTCAAAGCGTTCCAGTAGTGTGAAGGCATCGGCGGTACCACCGGCAAACCCAGCCAGCACTTTACCGTTATACAAGCGATGAACTTTGCGGGCATTGCCTTTCATCACGGTATTGCCAAGCGATACCTGACCATCACCGCCAATCACGACTTGGCCATTACGTCGAACAGAAACGATTGTAGTCACATAAACCTCGGATTCGAGTAGTCGGCTGTGCCGACGAAAGATTCATGAGACAGGAGATAGGGGCGGGGAGCCCCTATTTCAAGGTTAATTGTGCTGGAAATGTGTGGAAATGAGTTATTGCGCGTAGAAAGTCATGAGTTCGCGTAGGTAATTACTTCGAATAGATAGTACAGCTCTGTACGGTACCAGCGCCTTTCAGGCGGGACAGTGCTTGTTCAGCAGCTGGACGGTTGGCATATGGGCCTAACACCACTCGATGCCAGGTGCCGGACGTATTACTACCTTCGCTGATGCGCGCGCTTTGCCCTTGTACGGCAATACGCGACTGTAATGAGCTGGCTTGATCGGCGGTACGGAACGCACCGCATTGCATCATATAGCGTTTATTGCTTACGGTGCTGGTAGTGGCCGCGACATCCTGTTTTGTTGCCGTGCTGTCTGTGGCATAAGGGCGTGGTTTACCAAACATGGCCAGCGCTTCATCCCGCTCTTGCGTTACTGTTTTCGGCTGGACAGTCGTTACCTTTGCCACATTACTATCAGGCTTGCGTGTCGTATTACTCTCATTCGCGATAACTTCAGCAAATGAACGTGGTTTACGAACATCCGTTGTCCGTGCTGGTTCGGCGGTCGGTTGGCCACTGACAATAGTGTTCATGGTTGTCGTTACCGGCTTGCTGGTATTTACGCTTCTGACGGCTGGCGTGGTTAGTGTAGCCGTTGGTTGCGTAAGGGGTGTCTGATCGGCAGGTAATTGCCCATTTTGCTGCTGAACCAGTAACCGGGCGCGTTCCTGTTGGGCGCGCAACATTTCCTGCATCTTTTGTTGCTGTTGCAAGATTTGCGGGTCTTTACTCGGATCACCAATAATTTGACCATCGGGCAATTCAACAGGCACTTCCTTATTTTGCAGGATCTGCATGTAATCAAATTCTTCTTTAGCCGGACGCTGTTTTTCTATCGGGATCGGCGCTTCCGTGGGCGATTGTGTCGCTGCAACTTGCGCTGTTTCACCGGATGAACCACTGATGTTATACAGGAAAATGCCAAAGCCAATAACCAGCGCCAATGCCAATACCGCGCGCACCACGGGAAATGGTGCGCTGGTATTGCTACTTTTCCCGCGGCCTGCAGGTGCTTTCGCGGCGGGCTTGCGTTTGGCCGGCTGTGAGCTGCGGACGTAATCCCGGGTCATGATTTACATGCGCTCCAGTGTTTCAATGCCAAGCAGTGATAAACCGAGGTTCAGTGTTTTTGCTGTCGCCTGACACAAGGTCAGACGGCTGGCTTTCTCGGCCGCGGTCACGCCTTCTTTATTAATTGGGCAGGCTTCGTAGAAACTCATGAAGCAACCAGACAGCTCATACAGATAAGTACACAGCAGATGTGGCATCCCTTTTTGCGCCACGTTATGGACGACATCGTTGAACTGCAGTAGTTTCTGCGCCAGAGTTTCTTCCGCTGGTGCCGTAATTTGCACTGGGCCAGTTTGTGCATCATCGCCCAGACGACGGAAGATCGATTGAATACGGGTGTAGGCGTATTGCAGGTAAGGTGCAGTGTTACCTTCGAAGGTCAGCATGTTGTCCCAGTCGAAGATGTAATCGGTGGTGCGGTTTTTAGATAGGTCAGCGTATTTCACCGCACCCATTGCCACCGCATGTACGACTTTGGCTTTTTCATCTTCCGGCAGATCAGCTGATTTTACCGAGATCAGATCGCTGGCGCGTTGTTCGGCTTCATCCAGCAGTTCAGAGAGTTTTACTGTGCCACCAGAACGGGTTTTAAACGGGCGACCATCTTTGCCCAGCATCATGCCAAAGGCATGGTGTTCTAAAGAGACTTCGGCTGGCACATAACCAGCTTTGCGTGCAATTGACCATGCCTGCTGCAGATGCTGATGCTGGCGAGAGTCGATGAAGTAGAGCACACGATCAGCTTTCAGTGTTTCCACGCGGTATTTAGCACAAGCAATATCGGTAGTCGCATAGAGGAAACCACCATCGCGTTTTTGAATGATCACCGCCATGGCTTCGCCGTCTTTACCTTTGATCTCATCAAGGTAAACCACTAATGCGCCTTCGCTGGCAACGGCAAGACCTTGTGCTTGCAGATCTTCCACGATGGTGCGCAGCATCGGGTTATACAGGCTTTCGCCCATCACATCTTTTTCAGTCAGGCTGACGTTCAGACGGTCATAGATAAGCTGGTTTTGGGCCATGGTGATATCCACCAGTTTCTTCCACATGGCGCGACAATATTCGTCGCCACCTTGCAGTTTCACCACATAACCACGTGCACGTTCCGCAAACACTTCATCTTCGTCGTAATGTTTTTTGGCTTCGCGATAGAAGGCTTCCAGATCCGACAGTTCCAGTTCGCTGGCTTGTTCGTTCTGCACTTTTTCCAAATACGCGATCAACATACCGAACTGGGTACCCCAATCACCGATGTGGTTGGCGCGGATCACGTTGTGACCTAAGAACTCCAGCGTTCGCGTTACTGCATCACCGATCACGGTGGAACGAATGTGGTGCACGGCCATTTCTTTGGCTACGTTGGGAGCAGAGTAATCGGTGACAATCGTTTGTGCCGGAACGGCTGGTTTCACCTCCGCAGTTGGGCTGGCAGCAATGGCTTCGATCTGTTTGGCCAGCCAGGCACTGTCTAAGAAGAAATTGATAAAACCCGGGCCGGCGATTTCTGCTTTAGCAACCAGAGTCGAAGCAGGCAGATGATCGATAATCAGCTGGGCCAGTTCACGCGGGTTTTTACCTGCCGGTTTTGCCAGCAACATCGCCAGATTGGTGGCCAGATCGCCATGCGCCTTGTCTTTAGTGTTATCGACCTGAATACGCGGTTCTAATTCAACCGGAATTAATGCCGCTGCTTTCAGGCTGGATACGGTTTGTTCAAGGAGTTGCTGGATCTGTGCTTTCATTGTTTCTGACGGTTCCTGACACGAATACGGGTAGCCAGACGGCTGGGCCGTAAATTTTACTCGGATTGCCGGGCACTGACTACCTTTTCGATGCGGTTTCAGGAAAGTTAGCTACATGCGGCTACAATTAAAACAGAAGGTAAAAATAACGACAGCACAACGGCAAAACTGGAGTAGTGATTTCTGATGAACGAGGCACATCAGAAACCGGAGCACCGTCTCGACACAAACTCCTGTTCATCTTAAAAAAGGAGGTTGCTATGCAACTATCCATATTTCCTTTACGTCTCAACCTGTTACCTGATGGTGTGCTGCCGTTACGGGTCTTTGAACCACGCTATCTGCGGATGATTGCGGAAGCTTCCAAACGCGGTATGGGATTGTGCTTATTAGGCAAAGCACAGGATGGTGGTTTTTCCCCCTTACTGGCGATTGGCACCCGGGTGGAAATTATCGATTTTGATCGCCTCGACGATGGCATATTAGGTGTTACCGTTAAAGGGATCGATCGCTTCCGTATTCGTTCACTGGAAGTTGAGTCAGACGGTCTATTAAGTGCCGATGTGCAGCTATTACCGGGCTGGCAACATGCGCCGTTACAGCCGGAGCAGCATATTCTGGCAGAGAAGCTAGGACAGGTATTTCAGGAACACCCGAACTATGCGGCCTACTATCCGACACCACAATGGGCGGATGCTTGCTGGGTGGTGCAACGTTGGCTGGAAGTACTGCCATTGGCGGCTGAGGAAAAATTTAGCCTGATGGCCAGCAATGATTATCACGATGCGCTGCATTTTCTATTACAGGCGGTGCAGGAGGATGACGCCGCTATTCACCAGCATTAAACAGAATTATCCCTGTAAATGATCCGCCTACTGACTGCTCGCGTAATAAGCAATTACGCGATTAGTTCAGGGCGTTGATTATGGGATGCGTAAACTTGGGATATACTGCGGTTATTCAGTCGTATCGACTGCCCCCGCAGAGGATGTTAATGGAAGACGCGAACCTCGATCTCACCGCGTTACTGTTACAGGTGGCCACGCAGCGTAGCAAAGCCGCGTACGGTCAGCTGTTCCACTATTTTGCTCCCCGTATTCGTCATTACGGCTTACGCCATCTGCGCTCTGAAGCCCGGGCAATGGAGTTGGTGCAAGACACGTTACTCGCCGTTTGGCAAAAAGCCGCCTTATACCACCCCGAAAAAGGGGCGCCCACCACTTGGATCTACACTGTCATGCGCAACCAGTGCTTCGACATGTTACGGCGCCAGCAAGTCTCGAAAGAAGATTTGGTGGCAGAAGATCTGTGGCCGGTATTGGAATATCAGGCGGTCGAAGATGACGAGAACGATCCGGGTGAGAACGAGATCCTGACTCGTCAATTGACTCATTACCTGCATTTGCTGCCTCCTGCGCAACAAGAAGTGGTACGCGGTGTTTATCTGTTGGAACAAACACTGCAGGAAATTGCAGATCGTCTGCAGATCCCGTTAGGAACAGTAAAATCACGTCTGCGCCTGGGGTTATCTAAATTGCGTGAACAAATTGAGCAGGAGCACGAGCATGATTAATTTCCATCCTGATAATGCTCTGCTGGCTGCTTACGCCGCCGATACTTTACCACTCAGTATGACGCTGGCCGTGGCGATTCATGTGGAGTTTTGCCCAACTTGTGCCCGTCGTGTGGCCGAACTGGAACGTCAGTTAGCCGAAAGTGTGTTGATTGCTGATACTGTTTTACCTGGGGAAGAACACCTGTTTGATGACATGCTGTCGTATATTCTGGAACAGCCGTCGATGACTGTGCCTGTGCAGACGGAAGAGCCTAAGATCGAGATCCAGGGCCAGTCATTCTGGTTGCCCCGCGCATTACGTCATATTAGCCGTCAGAATTGGCAACAGATGGGCAACATTGGCCGTAGCCGTTTATTATTAGATGATCAATCCAGTGGCCGGGCCAGTTTGATGTATCTGTCTGCTGGTGCGGCGGTACCGCAGCATACCCACCGCGGTATTGAGTTAACGCTCCCGCTAACCGGTGTTTTTCGCGATGAATTGGGTGAGTATATTCCCGGCGATTTTGTGTTGCGGGATGCCAAAATAGCGCATCAACCGCAATCACGGGATGGTTGTCTCTGTTTTGCTTTGCTGGATGCCCCGGTGCAATTTACGCAAGGCTTGCCGCGATTATTGAACGGCTTTGGTGATTTATTGTATTAAGCACACTTCAGCTGTCGATCATTGCTGGCAAAGCAGATAAAATCAGCGGTTCTGCCGTTCATTGACAGTAATTTATTCTTCAGAAGGAGCGTGTTATGGCATTAGTTACCGTTGCAGCCACTCAGATGGCCTGTTCCTGGGATATTGAGGGCAACGTCGCCCGGGCTGAAAAGCTGGTACGTGACGCAGCGGCGAAGGGTGCACAAATCATCCTGATCCAAGAGCTGTTCCAGACACCTTACTTCTGCATTGATCAAAGCCCGGAACATTTCGATCTGGCGCAAACGCTGGAAGACAGCCCACTGATCAAACATTTCTCTGCACTGGCGAAAGAGCTGGATGTCGTGCTGCCACTGTCGTTTTTTGAGCGGGCTGGTAATGCACATTACAACTCGCTGGTGATGATTGATGCCGACGGTGAAGTGTTGGATGTGTATCGTAAAACCCACATCCCAAATGGTCCGGCATATCAGGAAAAACAATTCTTCACCCCGGGTGATACCGGCTTTGTCGTGTGGGAAACCAAATACGCCAATGTCGGCGTTGGCATCTGCTGGGATCAATGGTTCCCGGAAACTGCTCGTAGTCTGGCACTGCTTGGTGCGGATGTGATTTTCTTCCCGACTGCGATTGGTTCTGAACCGGCTTATCCAGAAATCGACTCGCAGCCACATTGGACACGCGTACAGCAAGGTCATGCTGCTGCCAATATTATTCCAGTGATCGCCTCTAATCGTGTTGGCACTGAAAAGAGCAAATTTGTGGAAGGTCTGGAAATGACTTTCTACGGTTCATCTTTTATCGCCGATCAGACTGGTGCACTGGTGCAACAGGCGGATAAGACCAGCGAATGCGTGCTGGTGCATACTTTTGATCTGGAAGCGATCCGCAAACAGCGTATCAGCTGGGGTCTGTTCCGTGATCGCCGCCCGGCGATGTACGGTACCATCATGACTTCCGATGGCGAAACTTCTTGGTAAGTTTTTCCTGCCAATTTCTTTCCTGACAGTAATCAAGGACATCAGGATATGACAATTAAGACAGTAACCGGCCTGCCAAAGCAGGACGGTTTTTTTATGCCCGCCGAGTGGGCACCGCAACAAGCGGTATGGATGATCTGGCCGTTCCGCCCCGATAACTGGCGCGAAGCGGGCAAATTCGCTCAAGAAACGTTCGCCAAAGTCGCGGAAGCGATTGTAGGGGCTACCCCTGTATATATGGCGGTACCAGAGCAATTTATGGTGCAGGCCAAAGCCATTATGCCAACGGCAGTCACGTTAGTGCCGATGAACAGTGATGACTGCTGGGCACGCGATACCGGCCCAACCGTAGTTATCAATGGTAACGGCGAATGTCGCGGTGTGGATTGGGGCTTTAACGCCTGGGGCGGCCATCATGGCGGCCTGTATTTCCCGTGGGATCAAGATGAGCTGGTGGCGCGTCAGATGCTGGCTGTACATGGCTTTGATCGTTATGCCGCACCCTTGATTTTGGAAGGCGGTTCGATCCACGTGGATGGTGAAGGCACCTGCATGACTACGGCAGAATGCCTGCTGAACAAAAACCGCAACCCGCATCTATCCAAAGCACAGATCGAAGATTATCTGCGTGATTATTTGAACGTTACTCATTTCATTTGGTTGGAAGAGGGCGTATATATGGATGAGACCGATGGTCACATCGATAACATGTGCTGTTTTGCCCGTCCGGGTGAGGTGATTTTGCATTGGACGGATGATGAAACTGATCCGCAATATGCACGCTCACAAGCGGCATTTAAGGTATTGTCAGAAACTGTAGATGCCCAAGGCCGCAAACTAAAGATCTGGAAACTGCCACAACCGGGCCCGCTGTATTGCACCGAAGAAGAGTCTGCCGGTGTGGTTGATGGCTCTGGTGTACCACGTGATGCGGGCGGTCGTCTGGCGGGTTCGTATGTGAATTTTCTGATCACTAATGATCGCATCGTCTATCCGTTACTCGATCCAAAAACAGATGAAGAAGCGAAAGTTATTTTGCAGCAGATTTTCCCTGAGCATACCGTAGTCGGTGTGCCGGCACGTGAAATATTGCTCGGTGGTGGTAACATTCACTGCATTACGCAGCAGATCCCTCGCTGAGCATCGCTGCAGTTTAGGTGTGAAACAGCCGGTAGGTTATACCGGCTGATGTTCACGCAGCTGTTGTTCCCATAAGAGTTGCTCAAATTGCGCAGCCGGGAGCGGCGGGCTCATTAGATAACCTTGATAACAATCGCAACCCTGACTTTTCAGGAAGGTCAGTTGCTCTTCGGTTTCCACCCCTTCGGCCATGACTTTTAAGCGTAATGTATGTGCCATGGCCACAATGGTCGCGGCAATTTCCATATCATCTTTCTTATGCGGAATATCATCGACGAAACTCTTGTCGATTTTTAGCACATCCAGCGGAAAACGTTTTAGATAAGCCAACGATGAATAACCTGTTCCAAAGTCATCAATGGCTAATCGCACACCTAGTTGCCGCAGTTGATTCAGTATTTCAGCGGCTTCTGATTCATGCGTCATCAAAGCACTTTCGGTGAGCTCCAGCTCCAGATGTGATGCGGGGAAGCCAGTTTTATCCAGTGCATTCACGACAGATTCCAGTATGTTGCTGTAGCGGAACTGAACCGGTGAAATATTAACGGCGAGATTAATGGTTGGTAGCCCTTTTTGTAGCCATTCATTCCCTTGGCGACATGTCTCAAACAGTACCCATTCACCCAGTTGTTTAATTAACCCGGTTTCTTCGGCGACTGGAATGAAATTAATCGGAGCGATTAAACCACAATTCGGATCTTGCCAACGAACGAGTGCTTCCGCACCGATAATTCGATTAGTAAAAATATCCATTTGCGGCTGAAAATAGACACGCAGTTCGTTGAGTTCAATGGCCCGGCGCAGGCGAACCTCCAGATCAATTCGTCGTTCTGCCGCTTGGGTTAGTTCATCGGAGAAATACCGGAAACAACTGCGCCCATTGGCTTTGGCCCGATACATTGCTGCATCTGCTTGCTGCAGTAAATCTTCTGGTGTATTACCATGTTCAGGATAAAGGCTGACCCCAATACTGGCACCAATGATGACATCTCGACCGTTGGGTAAATGGAAGGGAACTGTCAGCAATTGCAGGATATCTTCTGCCATATGATCGATGGCACTGATGTCAGGGTTTCCTTCCACCAGCACAGTAAATTCATCGCCGCCTAACCGACAAATAGTATCTGATGCACGGATTCGTTTGCGCAAACGTACGGCAACTTCTTGTAATAAGACATCGCCAATTTGATGGCCAAAACTATCATTTACATCTTTGAAGCGATCCAGATCCAGCATGAGTAGGGCAACACGCTGCTGTTGTCTGGCCGCTAATTGCAGCGCGTGTGCCAGATTGATCGATAGCAGAGAGCGGTTCGGTAACTGCGTCAGCGGGTCATGACGCGCCAGATGTTCAAGCTGGGCTTCCGAGTCTTTAAGTTGGCGAATATCTGTATACACGCTGACATAGTGAGTTAACTGTTGTTTATCATCATGTACGCTGCTGATACTGCCGATAAGAGGAATTAACTCACCATCTTTTCGGCGATTCCAGATTTCACCGCGCCAGTAACCGGAAGTTTCTATGGCATGCCACATCATTTGGTAAAACTCAGTCGAGTGCTGACCTGATTTGAATATGGTGGGTGTTTTATGCAGTAACTCTTGCTCGTTATAACCAAAGAGTTCTATTAATGCCGGATTTATTCGCAGAATATGGGTTTGCGTATCCGTGATCATTATCCCTTCACGGGTATGATCAAATACGGTCGCTGATTGGCGCAGTATTTCCTCATTCGTTTTTTGTGATGTGATATCGGTCAGGCTGCCGATATAGCCGATGGTTTCGCCATGTTCATTTTTTTCTGGTGACGCATTGATCACCAACCAAGTGTAACGTCCATCATCACGACACACCCGGCATTCCATTTCGCCCGCGATGCCATTTAATAAGGCGGGCAGCCAATGAGCTAATAACTGCTGCCGGTCTTCTGTAATCAGTGCGTCTAGCCAATGTGACAAATCGTCGGTTGAACATTGTAATAGTGTCGTACCGAATTCATTCAGATAGCGTAATTTGCCAGCTAAATTCAAACGAAATATACCCACTGGCACAAAGGTGGCGAGGGTATGAAACAAACTTTCACTTTTCTTCAGTTTTTCTTCGGCAATCTTTCGCTCGGTAATATCACTAGCCATGCTTAGTAATAACAATTCGCCATTTTCATTTTGACCTAATGGCGCAGATTGCATATCCCAGTAACGTTCACTGCCATCTTTACAATGGATGAGGTATTCACCGTTATGAACCGGTGCGGTGATACGATGTTCATGATCACAAATAAGATTTGGATTATCAGGTTGCAATGGGACAACCACTTTCATCCATTCACTGCGCGATGGCATATCCGTGAGATCATAACCACTGAGCTCAGTCCAGCGACTATTCAGTGTGAGCCCGGTACCCGATTCGGTATAAATCACCGTCGGGCTGGGTGAATTCATAATGGCAGAGCGGAAGCGTTGTTCACTTTCTTGTAACTGATGTTCTCGGTTTAGGTTATCCAGTGCGAAAGAGACGTCTAGTGCCATTTCGTTGATCGTAGCTTGTGTTTCTGCATCAAAGAAATTAACGGCATTGGAATACAAATTGAGTACGCCAGTAATTTCATTTCTTTCGCGAATAATAAAATATCCGGCAGAGGCAATGCCTGCTTTATGTGCTATTTCATGAAATGGCTCAGTACTTGGTTCATTCTGATAGTCATTAAAGATCAGATCTTTCTGACTCATTAAAGCCTGTATCGCACCGGTGCGAGTCAATAATTCTGGCTGCAGTTTTTTGTGTTCGGTCACCCAGCTGCTGAAGCCGTTATCATCGCCAAAGGAGTGCAGTACATCAATATCATTTAGGTCTTTGTAATATTTACCAATTAACGCTAATGTGAAACCACCATGTTCTACTGCGATTTGGCAAATTTGCTTAAATAACGCCTCCCTATCCTGACAATGTACAATTGCTTGGTTAGTTTGGGATAGCATTTCATAGAGGTTTCTCTGGTGCTTCAGTTGATGTTCACTGGCTTTACGCTGCGAGATATCTTCAATAACAGAGATGATGAACGAGATGCTACGATTTTGTGCTCTGACGCAGCGGGTATCGACATTAACAAATATTAACCGGCCATCTTTGCGACGTAATTGCTTCTCGCAAAGATAGCCATCTGAATAATCTAACTCCATCTGCCGCATCGCTTCGGCATCAGCCGCCCGATATTCTTCTGCGGTGAGTGTCATTAACGATTGCTCTGCCATTTCACTTTGGCTGTAACCGAGTAAATCAGCTAGTTGGTCATTAAAGCGGATCCAGCGTCCAGTCTGTGTATGCGTGATGGCCATAGATCATACGTGGCGAATTTTTAGCATCCAGTATTGTGAGCGCTTGATATTCTTTGTTTTGTTGTAATTGTTGCAACGGTTTTTGAATGGCATCAGTTGCTTCGCTGCCACCGTAATTGATCAATGCGATAGCTTGCGCGAATGACTGATCGTTTTGCATCAATAAGCCATCCGTGATCCGCTCCTTCAACCATGTTTCGATTTGTTCGGTTTTTACGGTAGCTAAAGCAGTTAAATCACTGTGGCTGTCTTGTTTTATCTGATGACCATGAATGCTGTAAACCAAAGTAGGGATCAATGGCATCAGCAAGATTTGAAAAGCAAACAACCAATACAGACGACGGGAAGAACTTATTGTTTGTTCTTCTGTGATTTCTGTTCGTGATTTTAGATTTAACAGCAAATAGAGCAGAAAACTGGTCAGTGCAACAAACAGAAACCCCTTACCCATTGAGAGTAATTTCAGCCACTCCCGATCTTCAATCAGCCAGCTCAGTAAATTATCTGACGCTGCAATCCATATTGCTGCAAACAGCGCGTAATACAAAACGATGCTGGTGGAAGAGAGTGTCCGTGATTTCGTGTTCCGATTGTTTCCCATGCGTTTGATTCAGTACTCCATATGCGCATTATTCCCAATATATATCATCAGTATTAATGTAATAAGAATGCATAGCAAATAGTCAAATTGGGATTAGCGACTTAACCCGCTATTTCGAGTGGATCCACATCCAAATGCCAGCGCAGGGAATGATGAATTGTCAGATTATCAATAGCAGGTAACAGCTGTTGCAGATAATGCTGTAAGTGCATGCGTTGCGGACATTGCAGCATTAATAGCATGCGATAACGCCCCGCTCGACGTTCCATTACCGGGCTGACTGGCCCCAGTAATTGCAGATCCGGTGCGCCATAGTGATGACATATTTGCGCGGCTTGCTGCATGAATTGTTCAAGCGGCTCGCGGTTCGGGCAATCGCCGCGTAAGACGGCTTGATAGCTAAACGGAGGCAGCATCAAGGCCTGACGTTCTTGTAAACAAGTTCGAGCGAAATGGTGGTAGCCATTATTCAGTAAATCTTGCAACAGGGCATGTTCCGGATGATGACTTTGTAGCACCACCATGCCGGGTTTACTGGCGCGCCCGGCACGTCCGGCAACCTGAACGCAGAGTTGTGCCAGTCGTTCGGTCGCACGGAAATCTGCGGCAAATAACGCACCATCGACATCTAAGATCCCAACTAAGGTGACATCGGGGAAATGGTGGCCCTTCGCCAGCATCTGTGTGCCGAGCAGGATCTGATATTCCTGCCGACGGATAGCGTTGAGGTGCGCTTCCAACTCACCTTTGCGTCGCGTGTTATCCCGATCAATTCGAATGGTTTTATATGCCGGAAAACGTTGTTCCAGAAATTGCGCCAGCTGCTCAGTTCCAACCCCAGAGCTGACCAGATTCTGGCTATGGCATTCCGGGCATTGATGTGGCACCGGGCGAATATGATCACAGTGATGACAATGCAGTTTTTTATCCTGCTGATGCCAGGTGTAGAAGGCATCACAGTGCGGACATGCCGCCACCCAACCACAATCGTGACAAAGAAGTGCTGGCGCATAACCACGGCGGTTTAAAAACAACATGACCTGATTACCAGCGGCCAGTTGTTCATCCATCAATTGCAATAACTGGGGGGCAATACCGGCTTGCAGTGGCAAATGTTTGACATCCAGCAGATGGTGTTGTGCCGCTTGTGCACCACCGGCGCGTTGTGTCATCTGCAGGTGATGGTAACGCCCCTGTAGTGCGTTGTGCAGACTTTCTAACGACGGGGTGGCAGAACCCAGCACTATCGGGATCTGTTCGCGCTGTGCCCGCATGATGGCCAGATCGCGGCCATGATAACGAAAGCCTTCTTGTTGTTTAAACGAGCTGTCGTGTTCTTCGTCTACGACAATCAAACCAAGATCTTTAAATGGCGTGAAAATAGCCGAGCGGGTGCCAATTAAAATAGCCGCTTCACCGGCCCGACAGGCCAGCCAGGTATCCAGCCGTTCTCGGTCATTCATGCCGGAATGTAATGTCAAAATCGGCGCATGAAAACGACGACGAAAACGGCGCAGTAATTGCGGGGTCAGTCCGATCTCCGGCACTAACACTAACACTTGTTTACCTTGCGCCAGCACGTCGCGGATCAGCTGCAGGTAAACTTCAGTTTTACCTGAACCGGTAACACCTTCCAGCAAAAAGGGGCGTTTATGGTCAGATTGCGTGATAGCAGCTAAAACGATGGCTTGTTCACTGTTGAGATAAGGCGCATCGTTTTCATGCAGTAACAGATGGTCCAGCCATTCACGAGCTTGCATATGCAGATCAAAGTGTGTAATCAAACCCTTGTCAGCGAGTTGTTTTAAAACTGGTGTGTCAATGCCTTGTTCGCGTAACTCGGCCGCAGGCAAGGGGCCATCTTGTAACAAACGAAGCGCTTGTTGCTGGCGTGGTGCTCGTTTCAGTGAAGTAGCATCGATCTCGTTACTTGTATTCAACTGCCAACAAGGAATCGTTTTGCGTTCAGCAAGTTCACCTTGGCGCAATAATACCGGCAACGCGTGATGTAGCACTTCACCCACCGGATGATGATAATAATCGGCAGCCCATAGCAGTAGTTTCCACAACGTTGGTGGAAACAAACTCGCTGCATCTAACTGACGGGAAAAGGGTTTAAGTTTGGTTACTGCAAGTTCACTGGTCGTCGGGTGCGCGGTAATAATGCCAACTAATTGCTGGCGACCAAACGGCACCAATACCCGACACCCCACAGGCGGTAGTGGTTGTGATGCGAGGTAGTCGAAGCGGCGATACAGCGGCACCGGCAGTGCGACCTGAATGAGCGTTAATAATTCAGACACGGATAGTTGTTTTTTCTGCGCATATGCTTGCGGGGGTGGGGTCTATCCTATATCATTCTGACCCTTGAAAATATCCGTTTAATGTTTCGTGTGGTGTCTGGCTTCGGGTCAGATGGCGACACGGCCTGAATCAGAGGTTTCCATGAAAGAAGGTATTCACCCAGATTATCACGAGATCACTGCTAAGTGTTCTTGCGGTCACACTTTTGTTACCCGTTCTACTGGTAAAGATCTGAACCTGGACGTATGTTCAGAGTGTCATCCTTTCTATACCGGTAAACAGAAAGTTCTGGACACTGGTGGTCGTATCGACCGCTTCAAAAAACGTTTCGCAGTACTGGGCGGCAAGAACTAATCTTCCCTCCAAAACGATACGTTTTAAAGCAAAGCCAACCCTCGGGTTGGCTTTGTGCTATTTAAAAAATAAAAAAAGAAAGCAAAGACTCAATCAGCCCTTGTGGTTGCATCCCGCTGATCTATGATCTGAGAAACAAGCTGCTGTTGGTTATTTATATTCTGCACTGGGAGTTTCTATGTCTGCTGATCTTCGTCAAGCTGCGCTTGATTATCATGCGAATCCTGTTCCTGGCAAAATTGCTATTGCTCTGACTAAGCCGGCAGAAACTGCCTATGACCTGGCTTTAGCCTATAGCCCTGGTGTTGCTGAGCCGGTGCGTGAAATTGCCGCAAACCCTGCTGATGCTTATCGTTATACGTCCAAAGCCAACCTGGTAGCCGTGATCACCAATGGTACCGCCATTCTGGGGTTAGGTAATCTGGGTCCATTAGCATCAAAACCGGTCATGGAAGGAAAAGCGCTGTTATTCAAACGCTTTGCTGGTATCGATGCGATCGATATCGAAGTTAAACACACAGATAATGCCGATTTTATCCGTACTGTTGCGAATATTGCCGATACGTTTGGTGGTATTAATCTGGAAGATATTAAAGCGCCGGAATGCTTTGAAATTGAAAAAGCATTGATTGAGTTGTGCGATATTCCGGTATTCCACGATGACCAGCATGGTACTGCGATTGTCACTGCTGCCGGGATGCTGAATGCACTGGAAATTCAGGGTAAACAGCTATCTGAAGTGCGTATCGTTTGTATGGGCGCGGGTGCTGCGGCTGTCGCGTGTATGGATCTGCTGATTGTTTGTGGTGCGAAACCGGAAAACATTTACATGCTTGATCGTAAAGGGGTGATCCACTCTGGTCGTACCGATATCAATGAGCATAAACGTCGTTTTGTGAATGATTCGGGCTTTACCACCTTAGCGCAGGTGATGGATGGTGCTGATGTGTTTGTTGGTGTTTCTGGCCCGAATGTTATTACCGCAGAACATGTAAAAACCATGGCGCCAAGACCGGTTATTTTCGCTTGTTCCAATCCTGATCCGGAGATCGAACCGGCACTGGCTAATGCGGTTCGCGATGATCTGATCATGGGTACTGGTCGTTCGGATTATCCAAATCAGGTGAATAATGTACTGTGTTTTCCATTTATTTTCCGTGGTGCATTAGATGTGCGCGCCAGTCGCATTAATAGTGTGATGAAGCGCGCTGCAGTAGAAGCTATTCGTGGTATCGCGAAAGAGCCTGTCCCGCCAGAAGTGTTGCAGGCCGCCGATGAATCAGCGCTGAGTTTTGGGGCTGATTACGTGTTACCGAAACCAATGGATCCACGTCTGTTACCTCGCGTTGCGCGTGCGGTAGCGATTGCTGCAGTGGAATCGGGTGTTGCTCGGATTGCGTTGCCAGAAAACTATATGCTGTAAAAAATAATCATGTTGAAAACAAGAAAGCCGCCTGAATTCAGACGGCTTTAGTATGTTTATCCCGGCAGTCTGGAAAGATTAGAAATCGTAGCGAACAGCCAGTTGCATGTCGTTTTTGTAATCGATACCGTTAGTGGTGGTTGCTGCATATTTAGTTGCAGAAGCGTTCACGCCATTATCTTTGTTGTTCAGACGGTATTCAGCCATTACACGCAGATTTTTATTGAATTTGTACTGAGCACCTAAGGTGTAGTAGTCAACAGCACTCACATCTTCACCACCGCTGATTTCCTGTTTCATTTTGTTATAAGTGCTCATCAGGCCGAAACCGTTCGCAAAATTATAACCAAATGCTGCTTCAGTACCGGTGATATCAACACCTTTAGTACCAGAGTAGAAGAAGTCGGTGCCTTTGTCATAGTTCAGAGCGGCGTACCAAGATTTGTCATCAAACTTAATGCCAGCAATCCACAATTTGGCATCATTCAAACCGCTTGCTGTGCGCTGAGATACGTTATAACCCAAACCAGCGGATAAGCCGACTGGCAGGTTGTAGCTTACTGCCGCACCGAAAGCTGCCATATTGGCGGCATTTTCACTGGAAGCGTTAGTCGCTACGCTCGCATCTTTAGTTGCCCCGCTAAATTTATAGTCGGCATCAACTTGCAAATTAGAGAATACACCAGAGTATTTCAGCATTTCACCAGCGCGGTAAGTGCCATATTGGTCAGCTTTGACGCCTAAACCATCATTACCATAACTATCTGTCAGTGCTACGTCAGTCCAGCCAGCTAAGGTACCAACAGCGCCAATTTGGCGACCGAATGTTACTGCACCGAAGTTGTCATCTTTCACGCCAGCGAAAGCTAAACGAGTAGTGATATTATCTGCGCTTTCAGTAACATCTTTTTCGTTTGTTTGTGACTTGAATTGAGCTTCATAAGCTGCGATAGCTTTGCGAGTGCCGGTGATTACGGTTTCGCCTTTAGCCCCGATTCGGATATAGTTGTTTGCACCAGTTTTTTCACTTTTTTCACCAGCTACGGCAGCAATTGCTGGTGTTGATCCTGAAGCTGCAACAGCAGCAACGCTGTTGTCTTTAGTGCCGATAAACTGACCAGCGTAAGCACGCGCATTCAGATCCAGTGTTACTTTTTCGTTTTTGAATACTTCAGTCGCGTTAGCTTGGGTTGCAACCAATACAGCGATGGCTACAGCAGTAATTTTTTTCATCATCGATCCTTAATTCTATTTTGAGGGTCGGGTTGCTCCCGATTAATTCCGAGTTGAAGGTTAGGGGGTGTCGATGACGTTTCTGTTACCGAAAAATGAAGCTTTTATTGATCATGCTCACAGTTCATTCAATCGTGGTTGTCTGCTCGGCAGTCATAATCAATTGTGGTAAACTCGCGCCCATTCTGCTGTAAGGCAGCAATTCTGAGAGCATCTGCAGGTATTCCCAATGAAACGTGAACTGGCAATTGAATTTTCCCGTGTAACTGAAGCTGCCGCACTGGCCGGCTACAAATGGTTAGGCCGTGGTGATAAAAATCTGGCTGATGGTGCCGCTGTGGAAGCCATGCGCTATGTCCTGAATCAGATCGAGATCGATGGTGAGATCGTGATCGGGGAAGGTGAAATCGATGAAGCACCAATGCTGTATATCGGCGAAAAAGTCGGTTGTGGCGGTGATGGTGTAGACATTGCGGTCGACCCGATTGATGGAACCCGCATGACGGCAATGGGACAGAACAATGCAGTGGCTGTACTGGCGGCTGGCGATAAAGGCTCGTTCCTGAAAGCGCCTGATATGTATATGGAAAAAATGATCGTTGGCCCGCGTGCGAAAGGGGTTATTGATCTCAATCGTCCATTGGCTGAAAATATCCAGGCGGTGGCGCGTGCGTTGGACAAACCAATCCATCGCTTGAGTGTCATCACACTGGCGAAACCACGTCATGACGCTGCGATCAAAGAGATGCAGGAAATGGGCGTGCGTGTATTTGCGATCCCGGATGGTGATGTTGCAGCATCAATGCTGACCTGTTTGCCAGATAATGAAATCGACATGCTGTATTGCATCGGCGGTGCACCAGAAGGTGTAATTTCTGCTGCAACCGTACGTGCGTTGGATGGCGACATGCAAGGCCGTTTGTTACCGCGTCATAAAGTAAAAGGCGATACGCCAGAAAATCGTGAATTGGGTGAACAAGAGATCGCGCGTTGTCAGCAAATGGGCATTGATGTTGAAACTGTGCTGACCCTGCGCGATATGGCAAAAACAGATAACGTTATCATCTCGGTGACCGGCATTACCAAAGGCGATTTGCTGGAAGGTATTACCAGCGATGGTTTACTGGCAACGACAGAGACACTGTTGATCCGTGGTCGTTCACGCACGATTCGTCGTATTCACTCGACGCATTATCTGCAACGCAAGGATGCACAAATTCAGAAAATCATTTTCTAATTGAGCGCTGTCAGTAAGCAAATTTAACTGCTTAAAATTAACTGAGCACCTGATTATGATGGTGCTCAGTTAGAACATCAAAGACTCAATGTCCACGTATTATCATTAGCAGCATGAAACCCTGCCTGTCGTAAAAACGCCTGTAAGCCTGCCTGTTCAGCTTCTGTGACTGAACTGATATTCATATTCACTTGCTGCTGCCCTTCCGCTATCAGCCAGCGAATGGTGTCTGCCAGCAAATATCGACCGATACCACGTCGGCGGGTCAGATCCCGCACGGCAAAATAACGCAATTCGCTACCGTTACTGATCGCGAGACCAACCACCCGGTCATTGAAGGTGGCCACATGCCATTCGCCCAGCGTATGTGCTTCTTCAATGGTTAGCTTATTGGCTTGTAATAGTTTGCTAAGGCTTTCCTGCCATAACGGCAATACATCGTGAGAATGGTGCACAGTTAAACGCATGTTGATGATCCAGACATAAATAAAAATCAGTTTACCACCAAATAAAAAGCCCCATCAGCATGACGGGGCTTTTTTGCTACTCATTTACGGTTTATGCAAAAAGCAACTTAACGTGGTAACAGGCTTTTGCCCATCAGGAACTGATCCACTTCACGGGCGCATTGACGACCTTCACGGATCGCCCATACTACCAGTGACTGACCACGACGGATGTCACCAGCCGCGTAAACTTTCGGTACAGACGTGGCATAGCAGCCTGCATCTTCCGTCGTTGCTTTCGCGTTGCCGCGCGCATCTTTTTCTACGCCAAACGCATCCAGCACTTTTGCCAGTGGGTTAGTAAAGCCCATAGCCAGGAACACTGCATCGGCTTTCAGTTCGAATTCAGAGCCAGCAACTTCAGTCAGTTTTCCGTCTTTAAATTCAACTTTAACCAGCTTCAGACCAGTCAATTTACCGTTTTCACCAATGAATTCTTTGGTCGAAACCGCAAACTCACGGACACAACCTTCTTCATGTGAAGAAGAGGTGCGTAGTTTGAGTGGCCAGTATGGCCAGGTCAGTTCTTTGTTTTCCTGTACTGGCGGTTGTGGCATTACTTCCAGCTGAGTAATTGATACCGCACCATGACGGTTAGAGGTACCCACACAGTCAGAACCGGTATCACCACCACCGATCACCACAACGTGTTTACCTTTCACGTTGATTGGATTTGCGCCGTCACCAGCCACTTCTTTATTCTGCGGGATCAGGAATTCCAGTGCGAAATGAATACCACTCAGTTCACGGCCTTTAACTGGCAGATCACGAGGCGTTTCAGAACCACCAGCCAGGATCACGGCATCAAAATCAGCATCCAGTTGCGCAGGTGTCAGAACGGTTTTGGCATCGTTGGTGACGCCAGCAGGCAGTGAGTTATCCAATGCGACTAAGGTGTTGGTTTTGAATACTACGCCTTCAGCTTCCATTTGCGCCATACGGCGATCGATCAAACCTTTATCCAGTTTGAAATCAGGGATGCCGTAACGCAGCAGGCCACCCACACGACTGTTCTTTTCAAACACAGTCACGTCATGACCAACACGAGCCAGCTGTTGAGCAGCGGCCAGACCAGCAGGACCGGAACCAACTACTGCCACTTTCTTGCCGGTTTTAACCGCAGAAGGTTGTGGTTTAACCCAGTTGTTATCCCATGCTGTGTCAATGGTGTAACGCTCGATTGACTTGATGCCAACCGGATCAGCGTTGATCCCCAGTGTACAGGCTGATTCACAAGGGGCCGGACAGATCCGGCCTGTGAATTCTGGGAAGTTGTTGGTGGAATGCAACACACGGATCGCCATTTCAGCTTTACCGCGGTACACCAGATCATTCCAGTCAGGAATGATGTTATTTACCGGACAACCGTTGTTACAGAAAGGAATACCGCAATCCATGCAGCGCGCGCCCTGGGTAGAGGCTTCTTGCACTGTCAATGTCGGTACAAATTCCTGGTAATGGTGTACACGTTCTTCAACAGGTGCGTAGTGTTCCTTTACGCGGTCAAATTCGAGAAAACCGGTTGGCTTACCCATTACGCAATCTCCTTTTCCTGCGGTGCAGCAGTCATTTCCTGCAGAGCACGGCGATACTCATTCGGATAAACTTTTACAAACTTACCAAGGTAAGCGTCCCAGTCAGCCAGAATTGCTTTCGCACGTGGGCTGCCAGTGTATTGAGCGTGTTGTGTGATCAGCGCTTTCAGATGATCTTCATCGCTCTGGTCGCTATGCCATGGATCGACGCTAGATTGTTCTGCGGTTGGCAGCACTTTTTCCAGCGTTACCATCGACAGGTTGCAACGAGTTGCGAAGCTGTTGTCTTCGTCCAGTACATAAGCGAGACCGCCTGACATACCGGCTGCGAAGTTACGGCCAGTCTGACCCAGAACAACCACGGTACCACCAGTCATGTATTCACAACCGTGATCACCGACGCCTTCAACAACTGCTGACGCACCAGAGTTGCGTACCGCAAAACGCTCGCCAGCCACACCATTTAAGTAAGCATGACCTGAGGTCGCGCCGTACATCACGGTGTTACCGATGATGGTGTTGTCACCAGGGTTAGGTGTGAAGTTTGCGTTTGGACGTACGATGATACGACCACCAGACAAACCTTTACCGACGTAATCGTTGCCTTCACCAACCAGATCCAGTGTTATACCTTTTGCGAGGAAAGCCGCAAAACTTTGACCAGCAGTACCGTTCAGGGTGACGTGGATAGTGTCATCTGGTAAGCCAGCGCCACCAAAACGTTTGGCCACTTCACCAGACAGCATGGTGCCGACAGTACGGTTGATATTCTTAACCGGTACTTCGATACGTACTGGCTGACGGTTTTCCAGCGCAGGTTGAGCTTGTTTGATCAGTTCTTGATCCAGCGCTTTTTCCAGCGCGTGATCTTGTGTGCCAGCATGCAGACGAGGTTCGTCAGCACCAACCGCTGGTTGATAGAACACATTACTGAAGTCCAGACCCTGAGCTTTCCAGTGTTCAACGCCTTCGCGTTTGTCCAACAGATCAGAACGACCGATCAGATCTTCAAACTTACGGATACCCATCTCAGCCATCAGTTCACGCACTTCTTCAGCAACGAAGAAGAAGTAGTTCACTACATGTTCTGGTTGACCAGAGAAGCGTTTGCGCAGTTCCGGATCTTGGGTGGCAACACCAACCGGGCAGGTGTTCAGATGGCATTTACGCATCATGATACAACCTTCAACCACCAGCGGTGCGGTTGCGAAACCGAATTCGTCAGCACCCAGCAGGGCGCCGATGATCACGTCACGACCGGTTTTGATCTGACCATCGACCTGAACGCGGATACGGCCACGCAGACGGTTCAGCACCAACGTCTGTTGTGTTTCAGCCAGACCCAGTTCCCATGGTGAACCTGCGTACTTGATAGACGACAGTGGAGATGCACCAGTACCGCCATCGTGACCCGCGATTACAACGTGGTCGGCTTTGGCTTTCGATACGCCGGCAGCAACAGTACCCACACCCACTTCAGACACCAGCTTCACAGAGATAGAGGCTGAAGGGTTGGCATTTTTCAGATCGTGGATCAGCTGAGCCAAATCTTCGATTGAGTAAATGTCATGGTGTGGTGGTGGCGAGATCAGACCTACACCCGGTACTGAGTGACGCAGTTTACCGATGTACTCAGACACTTTATCGCCTGGCAACTGACCACCTTCGCCTGGTTTAGCGCCCTGAGCCATTTTGATCTGGATCTGATCGGCATTAACCAGATATTCAGTGGTTACACCGAAACGGCCAGAAGCAACCTGCTTGATAGCAGAGCGCAGACTGTCGCCCGCTTGCAGCTCTAAATCGCGCGCAATACGTGATTTACCGATAATTTCAGACAGCAGTGTTGGCTGGTTAACCGGAATGAAGCGGTTAGCATCTTCACCACCTTCACCGGTGTTAGATTTACCGCCAATGCGGTTCATAGCTAACGCCAGAGTGGTGTGTGCTTCAGTCGAGATAGAACCCAGCGACATCGCACCAGTTGCAAAGCGTTTAACGATCTCTTTCGCTGATTCAACCTCTTCCAGTGGAACTGGTTCAGCTGCTTTCTTGAGTTCAAACAGACCGCGCAGTGTCAGATGACGTTTAGTCTGGTCGTTGATGATCTTCGCATACTCTTTGTAACTTTCGTATTTGCCGCTACGAGTTGAGTGCTGCAGTTTAGCAATCGCATCCGGTGTCCACATGTGGTCTTCACCACGGGTACGGAATGCGTATTCGCCACCAGCATCTAACGCATCAGCAAGCACTGGATCTGCAGAGAAAGCGGCTTCGTGCAGAAGAATGGTCTCTTCCGCTACTTCAAACAGACCGATACCTTCCACTTTGGATGGTGTGCCAGAGAAGTATTTATCCACGAATGCTTTTTTCAGGCCGATCGCTTCGAAAATTTGTGCGCCGGTGTAAGACATGTAGGTAGAGATACCCATCTTCGACATGACTTTACACAGACCTTTACCCACCGCTTTCACGAAATTAGAGATATATTTCTCTTCTTTCGCTGCATCGCCATCAGCCATTTCGCGCAATGTTTCCATTGCCAGCCAAGGGTGGATCGCTTCCGCGCCGTAACCAGCCAGCAGAGCAAACTGGTGTGTTTCACGAGCAGAGCCGGTTTCTACTACCAGACCCGTGCTAGTACGCAGACCTTTCTTCACCAGATGCAGATGCACGGTGGATGTGGCCAGCAGCGCTGGGATCGCGATATGGTCACGGTCGATGTTACGGTCGGAGATCAACAGAATGTTGGCTCCACCGCGTACGGCATCTTCCGCTTCTGCTGCTAACGAAGCCAGACGCGCTTCCACACCTTCTTTACCCCAAGCTAATGGGTAGCAGATATTCAGTTCATGAGAATGGAATTTGCCATTGGTGTATTGCTGAATGTTACGGATCTTCTCGATCTTCGCCGCATTCAGGATTGGCTGCGCCACTTCCAGACGGATCGGTGGATTGATGTCAGCGTTATTGAGCAGGTTTGGACGTGGACCAATGAAGGAAACCAGTGACATAACCATCTCTTCACGGATCGGGTCGATCGGTGGGTTGGTTACCTGAGCAAACAGTTGACGGAAGTAGTTGTACAGCGTTTTATTTTTGCTGGACAGCACGGTTAATGCGGCATCGTTACCCATGGAACCAATGGCTTCTTCACCATTGTTTGCCATTGGTGTGAGCAGCATTTTAGTGTCTTCCATGGTGTAGCCAAACGCTTGCTGGTAATCCAGCATGCTTGCTTTCTTCTCGAAAGGCTGGGCTTCACCTGGGATCTCGTCGATGTTGATACGAACTTTACTCAACCACTCACGGTATGGCTTGGAGTTAGCCAGTGAGTTTTTCAGTTCTTTATCATCGATGATGCGGCCTTGTTCCAGGTCGATCAGGAACATCTTACCTGGTTGCAGACGCCATTTCTGGGCAATACGGGAATCTTCAATCGGCAGTACGCCAGATTCAGATGCCATGATCACCAGGTCATCTTTAGTGACCAGATAACGGGCAGGGCGCAGACCATTACGGTCGAGCGTAGCACCGATTTGGCAACCGTCAGTGAAGGCAACCGCAGCCGGGCCATCCCACGGTTCCATCATGGCAGCATGATATTCGTAGAATGCGCGACGGTTTTCGTCCATCAGCGAGTGTTTTTCCCACGCTTCCGGGATCATCATCATTACGGCATGCGCCAGTGAGTAGCCACCCATCACCAGCAGTTCCAGCGCGTTATCGAACGACGCAGAATCAGACTGACCTGGATAGATCAATGGCCATACTTTGTCCAGATCCGCACCCAATACCGGTGAGGTGACGGAACGTTCACGGGCACGCATCCAGTTCACGTTGCCACGCACGGTATTGATTTCACCGTTGTGCGCGATCATGCGGAATGGATGAGCCAAGTCCCATGTTGGGAAGGTGTTGGTAGAGAAACGCTGATGCACCAGTGCCAGTGCAGATACGCAGCGTGGATCAGCCAGGTCGTTATAATAAATACCAACCTGATCTGCCAACAGCAGACCTTTATAGTTCACGGTACGTGCAGAGAATGACGGCACGTAGAATTCGT
>ERZ724503.64-NODE-64-length-30310-cov-5.328970_pt1 | contig 30310 bp, 59 predicted proteins | sample MGYA00376036_ERZ724503 | MGnify/ENA primary metagenome ERZ724503 (study PRJEB28724, sample SAMN07190885) | wastewater metagenome | isolation source: influent of sewage treatment plant in Hong Hong | place: Hong Kong | collected 2016-03-17 ...
AAACATTGTGTGCAATTGCCAGGGCGTTGAAGTGTGACTTAAGAATTGAACTTGTACCTTATGAAAAATTTACACAAGAGGTGAAACATGCCTAACAATTACGAGGTTGGATTGATCTTGGATAGATTTTGAAAACAGAAGGGAAAAAATGATAAACAAAATTAAGAAAGCGCTGATTTTGTCAAAAGAATATGGCATAGATTGTGTGTTGCGCCCAGACGAATCGGCATATCTTCTGGGATATATACACGGACTTGAGGATAATTCTGCAGAAGAAGAACTTGAGCCCGAAATGCTAAACGAATTTACAACACTTCACGACAAGGCTATAGAAGAAGCATGGAGTGATTATGAAACACTACGTGAAATTCGTGACGAAGCGGATCTTAGAAGCTCAATAAGGAATGGAACCCTATGACAGAGAAAGAAGAATGCCTCAAACTATTTAGGGAATTACTTGATAGATATGTGATAGACGACATGATGGAAATCGCAAAACATATTCTCAATAGTGGAGCAATTGATTATGACTTATTCTTGGAACGAAAAAAACACTTGCCATATCTGCTTATTCCTGTTGTTGCTAGAGAAATTAGCGATAAGCATATGCCGAAGCGTGGTTTCTGGAGAAAGTTTGTAAATAATCTAAGGCACTTCTAATGGCAGTTATCAAAACTGAAATTGAGCCATGCCCGTTCTGTGGGAAAGACCCAAATATTTACGAAGATCGTGTGTATTGCTGCAACAGGGGGTGCTTTATCTATCTTCTAAAAGCCCCTTTGTGTGTCTGGAATAAAAGACCCAAAGAGGAAAAACTGAAAAGAGAAGTCAGCATTATCAGAAAACTTCTTTCAGAGATACTAAAAAAATGACCAAACAAGAACTTAGCGCAAAGCTAATTGATCACTACCAATGTTTTAACTCAGAGCGATTCTATCTTGATGAATATAATGAAGATATGAGGTGGATTTATGTTGGCGCTTGGGTATTTAACACCAAGCCCTGGAGGAAAAACGAATGAAAAAGAATTTTGATGCTTTCTATTTATTCATAAGCACATCTATTATATTAGCGGGAGCTATAGTTTTTTTAATCTATATCGCCAACAATTTTTATGCCTGTAAAGAATTATCGAAAGAAGAAATTCCTATTATATTAAATGACGATGTGCCTTATTGTTTTGTTGCAATAGATACAGAAAAGGGAACACAATTGATCACAGCACAAAGATTCTCATCGCACGATTATTTCAAACTTGCAAAAGGAGAATAAATGAAAATAGGAAAATTCATCAAGACTGTTTTTTATCCTAAAAGGATCATTCCTGTGACAATTCCTCAAAAAACAGAGGATGAGAAGCCAATCCCTATTGAACTTCCGAAAAAGGAGCCCGCCATTGTCAACAGATAAGATGCCTAAATATTATTCTTTGTATCTTACAGAAGACAATGATTTTAGGATTACTGCTCATTACACACGGAAAGAAGCAGAGGAATACTTACTTGCTATCGCTACAAAAGATGGCTTTGAAGCAACAACTTTCTCAGAACTAGAGGAAGTTGCTTCTGAAAAGTATCTTGGTGGCGATACCATGTGTCGCTTAGAAGTAGGCGTGTTTGAAAATGTATGCTCTCTCGCTTTTTCTTCAATATAGCTAAAAGGAGTAAAAATGAAAACTTTCTTTATTAAGCATGATCGCTCTTGTACAATTGCAACATACGCTGATAAAAAAGATCCCGCAAAACTTATTGAAATTTATTTAACCTATGATAAGGGGGGGCTAAATTTTATAGATGGCGGGAGAAGTTTACGTGGTTATAACTTACACGTCCAACCTGTCACGATTTGTACTCATGAGTTCGATGGAAAAATCACTCACTCTAAAAAAATGACTGCCTGGACAGGTACTAGAAAATTTCTTGTTGGAACTAAAGCCTTTTCTGCTCCTAAGATGTTACAGCTTGCAGGAAGATTAACTGAAGGGTCTTGGCAAGATTTGCTTGACCGCGTTATTCAGAAAAACAACTTTATTGCAGAAGATTATGCATTAGAGGAGGATCTAAATGGGTAATACAGTATTAAAGATGGATGAAAGTATCGTTTTGGCGCTAGGAACCAAGCTCTACAGTCAACCGTTATGGTGGGTATTGACCAAAGAGCTTATGCAAAATGCCCTTGATGCTGGAGCAACCAATATTTATGTCACCACAGATTTTGATAAAGAGCTTGAATTTCTTGACGATGGCAATGGCATGACCAAGCAAGAGCTTCTTGATGTTTTCTTGACTGTTGGCGCAAGTGACAAGATCAAAACCAGTCAGACTATTGGAGGCTTTGGTATCGCTAAGCTCGCTATCTTCTCTTGCGATGATTTCTTCGTAAAGAGCGGAAAATACGGTATTAGCAAAACGATGCTACTTAATCACTCTTCTTTGAAAGCAAGCCAAATCAAGCCCATTAATGGATTTCATGTGTACGTTGAGAAGAAAAATCTGTTTAGATGGAATGGCGAGAAAGAACTCAAGTGGTATCTTTCTGCAATAGACAGAGACGTTAATATTTATCTAAACGATGAGCTTATCACAAAATTTGTACCAGCGATAACAACTATTGGTTCTGGAACTGAGCAATATAGCGTCATCCCACCTATGAGTTACGGCACATATGAAGTGCTTGTAAGAGCAAATGGGCTTCCTCTTTTTAAGAGCTATATTAGCTCGCCTTCTGGTAATGATTTCCCTGGCATAATTGTCCTTTATGACATAAGAACTTCTTCTGATCCATATAGTGAAGACTATCCCTTTAATGTAACTAGAGAGGCATTCTCGGATAACTCTGATCACGTAGGAAAACTTTCTAGCATAACAAGTAAAATTGGAAGAAGTCTTAATGAGATCCGTGAAGTGGAGATTACGAACAAGCGCAATGTCTTCAAGGATGAAGAAGCTGAACTTTGGTATTGTTTCAACCCAGACGTTACTGAAAAAACACTCAAGGCGCTAGAGTGGTTTAAATCAAGGATCAAGCTCCTATATATGTTAAATGGCGAAGATTGCACCTGCGAGTTTGGTATTATTGGAAAAGAAGACGAGGACAAGAAGATTATTGCCTCTTATCAGGAAGAAAAAGATTCTGGAGAAGTATTTTATTTATCTGATTCTACGTATGATCGCTGTGAAATTACTGCTGCAGCAATACATGAATTTTCACACCGGAAACATCAAAATCATTATGAGGAGTTTGCTAGAGAAATGACTAGGCAAACCGAGAAGTATCTTCGCTTTCTTCAAGAAGTAAATATAGCAAAGGAGACTGCATGAGGACTATCAACGTAAGAATTTATAAGTTTAATGAGCTTAGAGCAACGGCACAAGCGAAAGCGATTGATTGGATCATTAACTCTTGGATTGAAGATCCGTTCAACGTTCACGTTGATGCTATTCAAGATTTTAACAAGCTTTGCGAAGAGGCAGACCGACTTCGCACACCCTGGTTCTTAGGACAGATGGTTTATGAGAAATGCCTGGACAAAGTTGTAGACCAGTGTATGACTTATGAGTATTATTGGGATGGGGAAGTATACCCTAATTGGATGCCATCAAGAGGAGGCTCAGATGATCAGTAAGCAAGAAGTGAAATCAGCACTCGATTCCATGTCAAATATTGATGTAGAAATTCAGGCTTTAGCGCTAGAAAAACAGAAGAAGATCAACGAAATCTTAACACCTGAGATCAAGGTGTTGTTAGATGAAATCGAAGTCGAGTTTGGACCGCTAGAAAAAGCAGCCCAGGATAATCGGGCACGTCTTGAGAAGTTTGTTCGTAGTTCCGTGATTGAAATCAGTGAATCTGTCGCTGGAGATGCGCTACAGGCAGTATTTACTGATGGCAAGTGGAGTTGGGATATGAAGAAAGTTAACGCCTATCTTGAAGAACACCCTGAACTTGCAGATATGCGAAGCAAGGGTGATCCATATGTAACCATTCGTAAAATCAAACAACAGGAGGTTTAATATGCCAATTTATGATAGCGACACCTACGATGAAGATAAAATGTATTTTGTTCCACCAAAAGAGAAAGGAGATAAATGACACAAATTGATCCAGCACCACAAGATTTTGTAAAGGCTTTTAAGGAGGCTAATTGGGTTACTACAGAAGAACTTATCGCTCAATATGGACAACCAAAAGTTTTAGATGATGATGATATTCATATTTTACGAAAATATGGACTCGGACTCCATATATTCTGCACAATCTGTGATGAACAAAACCCTACTGGCTTAGATTTTGGGGAGTCTGGCTATCATTTTGTAAATGTGATGGAGCGTTTCGTGTTCCCCAATCCATTACCAGCAGAGCTTTACGTTGAAGAAGTAAACTATGGCGTGCTTTACGGAGAATAATGCACCCATTTCTTTGTAAGCGATTTGCCAATGGATCTTGGGAAGTGCTAGGAACAATTCACGCCAAAGATAACATAGAAGCATGGGAAAAAGCAGTTGCCAAATGGGGGAAAGTTGATTCTGTATATGATCTCTATTCTTGCGATTAAGGAGGATAAATGAGTTGTACAATTGACATTCATGACAACATGGAGCTTACAGAAGAACAAAAAGAAAGGTACTGGAAGAGCAACGGGATCTGTTGTCCTTTTTGTGGAGCATTAGAAGAAGAAAACGAAAAGGGCGAATATCATTCCTTCGAGTATGGTGATATCGAGCTTGAAGGAGAACATTATCAAAAGATCACTTGCTTTAACAAAGAGTGTGGAAAGTCTTGGTATGAAGTGTTTGTTTTAACAGGTATTGAAGATGCCAACTGAAAAGCTCGTTAAGCCGTTTGAAGGCAAAGAAACTTGTCTATGGATGATCTCTTTTGTTGAAGACGAATACACAGAACTGCGAGAAGTTGTGGGATTCAACTATGAAGAGGCAGTAAAAGTGCTCAAAAAGAAATATGGCAAGTTTGGAACATGGGATGAGATGGCAGGAGAAGTAATAATGCCAAGTTTTCCTGGAGAAGTGCGATACTACACAGTTCATGGTGTTCCGCTGTCTAATGAGATTGTTATGTATGTAAGCATAGAGGACAACACGTTTGGACTATACTCAAGGATCCCTGGTCTATCTGCCAAAATGGTTTACATAGATAAAGAGTATTCGGACATTCACAAGATTGATGTGGTGGAGCAACTTAACCGAAAGACTTTTTCTAGCGCTATAGAGTATATCAAACAATGGAGGGAACCAGCATGACCGCTGATCGTCATGTGCTGAAGGTCAATGACAGCGGTGACCATTACCGCAAAGAGGTAAGACCGCAGATCCGTCTTGAGGGCAAATGGCTGCTCAAAGCTGGGCTTGTCCCAGAGGATAGGGTCGAGGTGTTCAATCCTCAACCAGGTACCTTGGTCCTGCGCACGATCAAAGAGCAGTCTAGCCAATATTATCCAGTTATGGAATATCATAAGCGGTACGTCAAAAATCTGGAGGCTTTCTAATGATCGCTAGAATAACTTGGGACCCAAAAGATGTTCTTGAAAGTGGTCCTGGTTTCATCATAATTAAGTGCGATTATTACTCTCAACTTGCACAAGTGCTGTGGATAGCAGTAACAAAAGGACACACGCTTGAGGATTACCAGAAGTCCAAAAAATTCAAGGGAAAGTATGTTTATGTTGGTCAAAATGGAGGAATTTCAGTAGAATGAAAAAGTTCAAGTTGGTATATACCGCAATAGAAAAGCATGAAGGAGAAGTTGTTGTTGAAGCAGTCAATCTTCACGATGCCATTCACAAAGGGCGCGATGAAGAGCCAGAAGAGATCCCTGTTATTGATAACTTCTTGGATTGGACGCTTATAAGCGTAGAAGAAGTAAAGGAGAATAATTCAAAATGACAAAATATCTTGTTCCGTTATCTAATGATGATGAAAATAGCTGGTCAACTTTCGTGGCGTTTGTGGATGTAAACGAAGAACTTATAGCTAAGGCAAAAGCAGCACATGCCTTAGCTGTCCAGGGACAGAAAACAATTCAAGATTCCTATATTTGTGAAGTAAAGATTCCGCTAGGTGATGTTGAAGTGTGTGAGAAACATCGCCTTGACGAGTCTCTTTCAGATGAAATTTGTTTTGAAACAATCAAGGTTGATACATTTCCAAAAATTGATTGGGATAAAGATGATCTGATGTATGATAATCCTGACTCAAACGTATACATGGAGATTGATAGCATTAATTGGAAGTGGGCAACGCTTATATGCTTTGGGTATTCCCAGAGATATGTTGGGCAACTTTGCCTGGAGGAAACTGATGCCAATATTTAAAGTGGGAGCTAGCGAGAACGTTTATTACGACATAGTTTATATTGAAGCAGAAAATGCTGTAATTGCTCAAGAGATCTATGCTGCTCTCGAAGAACAAGCGAGCCTTAGCATCAATGACACGGATGGTCTTGTCTTTGATACTATTGAAGAGATAGATCAATTACCCCCATACACAATATTGTTGAACGACTCACACATTATTAAGGAGGATTAGAAATGCCAACATACGAGATCAAAGTGGTTGCAACATGGACTTACCAAGTTGAAGCCGAGAATGAAGAAAGCGCTTACGAGATGGTGGCAGCAGATCAGCCAAAATGTACCCTCTCAAACCTTGACGATGGAACATTTAAAATGACAGAGCCCAAGATCCTGGGCGAAGAAGTGGTTGTGGAGGATAAGGAATATCCTATTATTTCAATTAACCAATGGGATATTAGAAGCGCCCTGGGGTTTATTGGAACAGGACATGAGATTGAGGTTCCAGAAGAAGACATGAAACTGATCGCTGAGAAGGCTGCAGATAAAATTCACGAATCTCTTGGGGATAGCTTCTGGGAACTATTTCATGGTTGTGTTGAAGACGCTATCGGAGAAGTTTACGAAGAAAGAGTAGGAGAGAGTTTACTATGACAAAGCTAATCACAGATTCTGGTAATCACTTATGGGCATATAGTAATCAACTATTGATTCTAATAGATGCACAAACAGAAATGATAATGATGGGTGATGATCCTTCTCAAAATGGTTATGAGATTAAGACATGGTATGCGGCAGTTCAGTTTCTGATCGAGAATGGATATATTCAGGAGGAAGAATGATACTTTACCCTTACATGTTCACGAAGACTGTTATCGCTTATGGGCTTAATGAAGAAGACGCTAGAGATAATCTGCATGAAATTATTGAAGACCAGGGCGATGACATTTTTGATGGTTGGTCATGTGACTCGCTTTCTAGCGATAAAAGCGAAGTCTGGAAACCCATAAAGCTGGCAGACTAATGACCCTTACATTTAGTACAAGAACATGCGATCAGTTTTGGGAATGCGACTGCGATGAGTATTTCGTTCATCGTAAGACATTAGAGCGATATTGCCCAAAGTGTCATGCCGAAGAGCCGAATTGTCCAGATGCTATGGTGACAGATATTTGGAACCAGGCAGACAGACTCCATATTACGCCAGAGGAGGACGAACAATTGGTAAACAAGATAAAAGGGCTTTATAATGTAGACCCAAGGACATTTCCTAATGATTAACTCAATTTTGGCACACATGCGCTCAGATGATGATCTTAACAAGATCATTCTGCTTGTTCCATTAACGCCAGATCTTCTAACAGGGATAAAGAAATGCTCTCAATTAATTCAAGAAAATAATGAGCTAATTTCTTCTATAAAAATCTCTGGAGAAGTGCTTGAGCAAATGTCGTTCCCAAGCGAACAGTTTGCCAATACTTTCCGCAGCGATCTGCCTGACGAAGACGAAGCTATTGTCATACGTTATGCATTAAAAGCACTAAAGCGCGTATGGACCTGCCTAGAGATATCAAAGACTGATATCATGATTACAGCCGTTGACGATCAAGACTTTTCGTATGGGTTTATGCATCCTGTCTATATTCCGCTGAAAGAAGTAATAAAATGAAATATCCTCTTTTAGTCGTTTTAAGCAATACTGGTATTCTTCATTTCCATCAGGACATTAATGCTTTTGGTGAATTTAAGAGCCAGAAATCAACGGTAGACGCCTGGGTGGTAAATTTCTATCAGCAATATGAAGCAGTAGACAAATGTCACAGGATATTTCTTTTATATAACAGGGTAAAGAACATTATTCCTGCCACAAAAAATAACTTGGCAACAGGCTCACAGGTTATATACGTACCATCTCATCTTGTAGCAGACCCCGATATTCTGAATCCACAAATTCAGTTTGGGTTTGTTACTTCTGTTTCACTAACTAAAGGGATGGCATTTTGTCGTTTTCATAGCAGTATTGATTTAGCAACCTTAAGAACGCTTTCCTGCAGCGAGCTTGCGCCAATCAGCAATCTCTTTTTGCTCAATACGCGGTACAAGAAAGATATTAATCACTGGATGAGTATGATAGATCGAGACGAAAAGAAAATAAGAAAGGAGTATCAGGATCCAGAATGGATAAGAATCAGGCGCTAGAGGATTTGAAGAAAAAGCTTAACAAAGCAAAAGTTGAGTTAGAAGTAATTAACTTGTTTGGCGATTTTGATTCGCCCAAAAAGCGCAAAGAGTGGGAAACAGAAATTGCTGAATTGGAAAAGCAGATAAAGGAGATTGATGTATAAAGAACCAGTTGCAAATGTTGTAGGGCTTAAAGCATTAGCATGGGACCTTAACCAAAACACTTTTGTAAGTCCAGCAAGACCGTCTTTCACGTGGAGTCCAGGAGGACTCCAGATGTGTAATTGCGAAAAGTGTGGAAACGAGCCAAAGGCAACCTGTACATGTGGTCTGTACGCAACTTTTGATTTAGATATAGCGCTAGAGTATATTGGATATTCTCCAATTTCTCCCATATTCCTTACAGAAGCCAGTGGCGTTACTCATATTTACTCTTATGGATTCAGGAGCGAAGAGTTAACTATTCATGCTGTTGCCCCTAATTCAGAAGAAAGAGTGGCTATGTTTGCTGCAAGTCAGGCGAGTGATTACTTTCAGGTTCCAGTAACGCCTATTGATTCAATGATTATTTTGATGGATTTGCTTAATAGGAGGACTTTAAGAGAGGAATATGTTGCTAGATCAAAGATAGTTTCAGGCATGGATAATGCACAAGTTTTTAGTCTTTTAACAAAAGTTGAAGGAGGACAGATTGCAACTTAAACACAAACATGTAGCTCAACACCTTGCGGGTTGCGGTGTACGCAGACAAGGCAAGACCTACATGTATTCTGATATGAAGAAACATCTTGAAAAATACCCATTTGGGTATTTTCTTTATGATCCACCTATTCTCATTGAGGACCCGACAGTATGGGGAATATGTCCCCAGGGAATCTCATATATTTTTAAGGAGGGATATTATCACGCAGTTGATTGGATTGGGGAGAATAACTATCCAAATTCTGCTGATATTCTGGAAGAGGCATTCAATCTTGGCGGTAGTGGCTTAGTGCCGCTTAACCCCCAGGTCGGCAAACTTACTATGGGAAAGTCTCGTAGATTGCTCGTACATCCAAGAGGATATTTGAAAAACAACAAGCTCTATAAGGAGGAGTTTCTAGCGCTAGAAAAGATACCACGATGTTTTCGCCCCAAAGGTTTACAGCAACACACACATCCATATATTGCTGAGCCTTGCGCATCTTTGCATTGGCAAACAGTAACTGGCGGGTTGCCGACCATTGGCAGATATGTTCAGAGGACAGTTGGGGACACCACCTATGCTGCAGCTTCGCCAATTGAGGGGGAGAAACCAGATTTTGGCATCGCCATTATCGGCTGGTTTCCTATTGACGAGCTCCACTTGGTATATTCTGATGATCGTAGTGATATGGATAAGGCACTAGATCTTCTCAAGAATATCAATTCTAGTATTCCTACATATATTACAGATTTCTAAATCACAGGAGGCTTAAATGACAGACAACTCGTTTCAATTACCGATCATCAATGTGACAGAGGACGCGAAGCACAAGCTTGTTAAGATTGAGCTTGGTAAACTTCCACCAAATGAAGCCCTGCTTTCACCAGCACCAACCAGGGAACTTGTAGAAGATATTGCAATCAGGGGACAAACCACACCCATTCAAGTCACAGTTGACGCAGATGGCAACTATATTGTGATCGCGGGCAGGCGCAGGATCAAAGCTCTCCGTATGTTACATGAGGCTATGCCAGAGAAGTGGAAGGTGATCAACGCTGTCGTAATTGAGGCGTCACTTGACGCTTATGGGATCTTGGGGCTTTCATCTGTAGAGAATAATTTGAGGACAGATAATCCTCTCACAGATCTACAAGCAATTCGATATCTGATGGAAACCAATCCGCAAATTTCGGAACAGGAGATCTCACGGCAAACGGGCATTCCTGTTGCCAGGATTCGCAAGCGTCTCAAACTCAACCAACTTATTCCTGAGTTGGGAAAGGCAGTTATCAACAATGATGTGAACATTGGAACTGCAGAAGAAATTGCTAAGCTGAGTCCGCGCAAGCAGGAACAATTACTCAACACCTTTCTGGAGAAGGGTAAGATCACCAGAGAAGATGTTGTCGTTGTTCAAAGAGCAGTCGTTCAAGAGAACGCTGACACGCTTCCAGCGTTCCCAGATATGGAGCCCGTTGCGGTAGAAGAAACCGTAGGCTATATCGTTGTGTCTCCCGATCTCTTGATTTACCAGAAAGAGGATGAGCCCGAGAGTTTTGTGCTTGATCTGGAAGAGGCAAAGAAATTGGTAAAGAAAAGCAAAGGAACCTTACAACTTTGTAAAGTAGTAACGTGCAATTAGGTTTTGTGTATATAATATACCTACAAGGAGAGTGATATGGCAGAAGCTAAAACGCGAAACATCTTTGAAGAGAACCTCAACGCAAGGATCAAGAAAGTTGTTAGGGAGCCAGAGTACAAAGAAATGCGCGATGAATTTGTGCTGGCTCGCCTTAAAACCTTTCCCCTAGAAGCACAAGAGATCATAGACAGTAAGGCGATGGAGCTTCACGAGAAACTAAATTCTATCGCTAGAGCAAAGCAAACTGCAGGACTTAAAGAGGGGGAACCAAAGAAGAGCAAGTCGTTTGTACCTAATGCGGACTCGTTAAGAGTCCTCATTGTGCTCATGGCTCTACGTGATGATATTATCAAATTCAAATGACACAAAGAAAACGTAACGAACACGTGTTTGGTGAAATGATGCGGGAATATGGCTACTATGTTCACAAGTGGGGTGACGTGAGATACGGTCATTGCCCCAAGTGTAACACCTTCTTCCCGCTACCGAAAGCAGAAAAAAAGCCAGACTTTCTGGTTGCCATGTCATATAGATATGTTGAAGCAAAAGGAGCAGGTGATATCTGGACATTCGCTGATGATTTTCGTCCCAATCAGAGAGAGTTCATGGATGAAAACCACCTGCAGTCTTGGATCTTTGTTGAGATGGGAAGTGGAAAAGCGCCCAAAGGAAAGAGTGCCTTTCTTATGCCCTGGAGTCTTTGGAAATTCATTGAGAACAAGATATTAGAAGATGGTCACAAATCTATTCGCTTGTTTGGTACAACTACAACTAGAGTTCCAACGCTTCAACAAGTGATACCAGAAAATTATTTCTTGGAGTGGGCTAATGGCAAGTGGCACGCTAATTATGAAACCCATCCCTGGTGGAGAAATATCTAATGCTAGAGAGGACAAGTGTTTATGGACACCAATGTTTCTGATACAAGTTATGATCTTCCAGAAAGGGTAGACCTTACAAAGAAGCCACGCTTTTTAACAGAGGTTTACCCAGAAATGCAACACGATATGGAGGAATGGTTTTACAGCTACTACTTTTGGACAACTTGGGATGGTAAAGCAGAGTCTCTTGATACTACTGCTGCCAGAACAAGGGCGAAAGCGGTTGCTAGGTTCGAAGCATTCAAACAAACCAACATTCTGAAAGAGGCTACAGACCTTTCTTCTAACCTGCAATATTATCGCGCTACTGCAGAGGGCTGGTGGAAATATGTCAATGAAATGGAAAGCGCGGAAGAGCTCATTCAATACATGTATGATTTTGAGTTGGGCAAAGATCCGCACAGCTCCGCAGCATCTAACCTAAAATTCATTCACGGAACACTAGTGCCAACCTTAAAGGCATTAGGTGTTCCCAAAGAACATGTGCTCTGTATTACACCGAACATGACTAAGGCTAAGTGGGCAGTAAGCTCTTTGCGCCAGATCATCAACAACAACGGTCCCAATATGGAGGAAAACTTAACCTCTGTAATGACCGCTATTGCCGATAAATCAATTACTGTAGATGTTTTTCGAGAAGAGTTTCTGCCACAAGTGATGGGCAAAGAGTCAAAGAAAACATTGGCACCAGCACAAGCAAGCGTGTGTATGTTACCAGACGGAAGGGAGTTGATTATTATATCCAGCACACCAGCACATACAAGGGCAATTCAAATGTCTACAAAATCTATCGCAGAGGGCTATGGCTATACTGATCCATCATACCTGATTACTCAAGTAATGAAAACCATACGCCCCAAAGATTTCTCTCGACACAAGTATAAGTCAAATGAGTTTGGTGTTCTTAAAGTAAGTCCAGAAGGCGGTGTCTATCTGCCAGCAGTAGAAACATTCCGTGATCTTGCTGAGGCAGAATATATGAAGCACCAGTTCTATTTATCCAAGAAAGGAGAGCATATTCTTGTTTTAGATGAATTAGCGTTCTCTTACACTATCGATGATTTCGTAACTGCCCTGGGGTATCTCAATCAAGGAGATGCATTTGACGCGATTCTCAACATGTATTCTCCTACTGTCGCAGACTTCAAGGGCTACAAAATACTGCAGAGCACTCTGGAAATAGGCATGATAGAAGTTCTACCAGGAAGACCTGCATACCACTTATATCTCAAGCTGAATATAGGAGAATAATGCCAGCATTTGATGAAATCTACGTGATTATGGTCGGAGGTTTACCCGCCATTGCTTTTTGGGAAAAGAACGATGCAAAAAGATGGCGCGAGCACCTTATCAGAAAAGGCAATAGCAAGGATCTTATCACGATTGAAAAATCATGGATTCAAGACCCCGCAATATATGTTAAGGAATTGTGCGACAAGAACGGATTGAAAGTAGAGTCTTTGAATAACCTTAAGATCGTATCGGATATTGGCAATGCGATTAAAGCACTTGCTAATATCGGAAACCTCTCCTTTATGAAATATCTTCAATCTTTCTTTAAAGGAGAATTATATTTGTTATATCAGCGTTATTCTGATCCATACTCATTCATCAGCGGCTCTATTCAGGATATTAGGGAAGAGCCACTAGAGACTGAAACATGGTCGATGCCCTTTTAGTATTAGTTATTGGCGGTGGTTTGTTTGTCTTGCTGATAATGGATTTCGTTGATGCCCTCAAACGGCGCAAGTAACTATTGTCCATATCGTTCTGTAATGATCAACTACAACGAACAAGAAGAGGTAAAGTTATGTAATTTACACTTTTTGAAAGAGTGTGATGATTGTATCTTGACAAAAGAACAATCTTTCTCTATAATAAATCTAGTCCAACAGGAGGATAAGATATGTCTAAATCAAAAGAGAACGATATCAGTAAAGAAATAGTTCCACAAGCGCAAAACTTTGATGATTCTTTACAAGGGTTTCTAAACAGCGACATCATAAGCCCAACAAGAGCCTCTGCTCTCATCACAATTCTAAAGGGCAAGATCCCAAAAGAAGCCATTCGCAAACACCCAGGCGCAGGCGGAAAGACATTCTCTTATGTTGATCATGTTTGGGTTACAAAAAAACTCCGCCAGGCTTTTGGAGCAACGTGGAGCTTTGAGGCGAGTGAGGCTACCATTGAAGAAGATGGTACTGCTAGCGCTAGAGGCACATTGCGCGTAAAGTTTCCTGACATTAACAACAATGGCTGGATAGAAATGGTATTCTCTGACTATGGCGCCTGTCAAACTACCAAAGGAATGACGATGGCAAACAGGAAGCTTGCTGCAGCCAGCAAAGCCCTTGTGCGCTGCGCGTTCAGGGCGTTTGGGATTGGAGAAGAGTTCTACGATTCTTCCGCTGATGATGCTCTCACCAACAAAGGCGCATGGGATATGTTTGAAACCCAAGTGCTTAACAACAAGAAATATATCTCTATGGAAGATCTTATTGGCTACTGCCAGAGTAACGGCATTACCAAAACAGATTTAGTGGATCACTTTGACGAGATTTGGGGGTTCATCTACGACACAATTCATACACGAAAGCTGCAAGAACAGGAGTGATGAATGGGCAACGTTAGTTTCCAAAGACAAATTTTTGTTAGCGACTCTTCTGTGAAGTATGGTTGGGACCCTGCGTTTATCAAGCTGAAACTTCACGAGAAGTATCAGGATAGCTTTGATCCAACAAAACTAGACGAGTACGATAATTATTTAGCAGAGATTAAGAGCAGAACGGTTGAGACATTACCTTCTCTGGATCGCCCAAGAGTAACCATCGAAAAAGCAAACTGCCCTATTTGTGGGGCTCCAATATATAATGACGACAAATGGTTTGGTCGTTATACAAGAACGCCTGGGTGGGGTTGTACTGAGGGCGGTTCTTTGCATTTTATTCAGTGGAAAGCGAATCAAATCTGCCGTAAACGCGGCAAGAATATCCCATTCCAAGAGAACGGAGTAATAGAAAATGCTTAACGCGGAAGAGAAACAAACTCTTGATTGCTTTGATCTCCAGATATGTGCTGAAAGATTTGTTAAGTGGTCAATCTGTATGCGTTATGGCATGTCTACAAACAAATGCTATCTCTTGTTGTGGTATATGCTAAACACCAATGTCAATCCAGTCCTTCTAAAGGATGTTCCCTTAGACGTTGTTCGTCTAGCCAAAGAATTTATTATACGGAGGAAACTCTATGTCAGAGATTCAAAACGACCAGAAGATATTGACAATCATTGTGAAGCTCTTTGTGGATATATTCAATCTTACAAACGTTTGGAGCCTGCCTGATAACCATAATGCGATCATAAACTTCGCTGGCAGAAATATGCAAACAATGCAAGAGCCCGACTGGAAGAAATTCCAGCGGAAGATCACGTTCTCTGTAGATGAGCTTTCCTCTCTAGCGCTACAACTTGTTTTACACTCTCTGCAGATTGGCAGGGAGGTAAACAAGATCAGGATTAGTCAGGGAAGACCCACAGTGGACTGGTATCAACGAGCCGTTGAGGAGGATAATCGTGAAAAAGAAGAAAAACAGTAAGGTAGTAGAAGAGATCTTGCGCTACCAGTTTCACAAACTATTATATGTTTTTGAGAGAGACGGACGATTTACTATCATGACAGTTTTCTCTAGTAGTACAGGCAATTTTGTTGGTACAGGATATGCCTTTTGCTCTAGAGAGGATAGATACTCTCTAGAAACTGGGTGCCACATGGCGCTTAATCGTTTCTTGACCAATACTAATGCGACTAAAACTGTCAAGCATATCGTTCATGAAGACCTTGATGAACGATTAGAGGCTATTTATCTCAAAAAAATTCTAATACGTCTTTTGGAGGAGGAGAATGAAAGAATCAATTAAGCGACTCAAGAGTAACAGGAATGTAAGACCTGCTGCTAAGCCAGATTTGTCTTATGTAGAAGATCAAGAGGGCGCTGGAATCAGTGAGTTTAATGGACTGAAAAGACCAAAGTGGCAAACACCAGTCACCGATTTTCAAAAAAGCTTTCTTGAGATCCTTAACAGGAAGTATTATGCTGACAAGAATGAAAGGAGTGCGCTTATAGCGATAGAAAAATCTATGCTTTCTCTTGCTACTGGACTAATCTCAATCTATCCAACAGAATGGGTAGAAACGAGCCTGAACTGGGCAAGGAAGAAACGCCAGGATGGTTTTCTCATTCCCTTTAAGGGCGTTATCAACCTCATAAACGACAAGGAAAGGAAGGAGCAGTTTGTGATAAGCTGGCAACGCAAGCATCCCGAGATCGCCTTGAAGAAACAAATCACTGACGTGTACGAGCCAAAAGATGGGAGGAATAGTGCTCTCTAACATCACGGCTTATGAGCCTGTTTCAATGATAAAGTCTTTCAACGTCTGGAGAGAATTGCTTGGTCAGGACAACTTTCTGGATGTGGAATTGCATCTCAACGAGTATGGTTATTGTGTCGATTGTGACAACAGGGGGGTGGTTAACCAGAAGGGAAAGGGGCTTATCAGATGTATTTGCGACCTGAAATACCATGAGGGAAGATACTCCAGGATTAAAGTTGCGCTTGAGAGCAAGCACGAATCCCTCACCTTTGACGGCTTTGAGGAATGGGGCGAGACAAATGCTCACAGAGATCAGACAAGGTTTCTGAAAGACAGCGTGTTAGATTGGGCTGACAGCTTGTCTAATTGGCTGGTGCTACAGGGCAACAATGGTTGTGGTAAGTCACATCTTCTTTCAGCGCTAGAAAACTTGTTTGGTCCTTGGGCGTTATATCTTTCAATGCCAGATCTTGAGCAGTGGTACTTTGACTCCCTTAAACAAGATACTGGAGAAATAGATTTTAGCGGATTGATTGAAATGATCTCCCGCCATCCCATATTATTGTTAGATGATGTTGGATCAGAACACGAGTCTAAGTTTGTTATGTCAGCGACCAGGAAGATAATTGATTTCAGGTACAGAATGTATTCTGAATTTCCTACCGTTGTTGCTACAAATCTTGACAATATGGCTCTTCGCCTAAGAGATACAAGAATAGGAGATCGAGTGTTCGACACGACCCGCAGCACTGTAATCAAGACTCAGGTTAAATCTCACAGGGATGTGACCAACTTATGAGCACAGGAACCATTTCATCCAAACAACTGGCGCAAGATTGGCTCGGGCTACAGAAACACAAGCACGAGAATCCAGAGCTCTACGGTCTTAAATCAACCGGCATCAAATCACTAGACAAAATACTTGGTGGTGGCATAGAACCAGGGCAGTACGTTGTTGTTGGTGGCGCTCAGAAGTCTGGTAAGACTACTTTGCTATCCTGTATGGCAGAATCATTCTCTAAGCAAGGGCTGAACGTCCTGTATTTGTCTGGAGAAATGACCACCATACAGATGGCGAACTTGTTCTTTGCTAGGCTTGCCAGAATAGACAGAACAAGAATTAGGGCAGTCAATCTCGATCAGAGCGATTGGGTAAGGCTAGAAACGGCTGCCTCTAAACTGGAGCACTATAACATCTGGTGGAATCATGGTTTCTCTTCTGTGACGGATATCAATAATATTGTTACGGAAATGGAGTTGCTCTATCAGGTAGAGTTTGATGCAATCCTGATTGATTATATTCAACTGATGGAAGCGCCAGAGATCAAGTCTAGTGGAAACAGGACGTCAGAGCTTGAATATATATCTCGTAACTTGAAACGCAGAACAAACATTGGAGCAAAGCCAAAGATCATTGTAACTGCTGCTCAGCTAAACAGAGCGTCTATTCGTGGCAACCTGTATGATGCTAATTCATTTCTTGGTACTGGTTCGCTGGAGAGAGACATGGATGCTGGCATGATTATCAAGTCGGTTACAGATCCCATTACAGGCGTAGAAGACAAGCACAGCAAAGAGATTGTTGTTGTTGGTTCTAGGGAAACTGACATTGGTACTTGTCGTGTTTTCTACAATGGCTCTATTGCGGAGTTGCAGGACATGGACAACGATATTGAAGAGAAAGACATGAGAGGGAGGTTTTGATGTTAGTGTATTTAGCAGGACCCATACGCCCCAAAGATGGCAAAACAATGGAAGAAAATGTGGCGTTGGCAAAGACTGTAGCGCTAGATCTTTGGAAGAAGGGATATGCTGTTATCTGTCCTCATGCCAATACCGATCTTCCTATTTCTCTAGCCGACAAAGAGTGCAAGGAAAACGTATGGCTGGATGGCGACAAGGAAATGTTGTTGCGGTGTGACGCATTGATCCTTATGCCAAACTATAAGGGCTCTAAGGGAACAGAGGCAGAATGTGAGTTTGCCCTAGCCAATGGAATCCCAATATACCAATACCCTGATGATTTACCAAAGCCTTTTGTAACAGAGACACATAGCCCAATTCAATGCTGGGCATTCATGAGCATTATCATGAATATGTATCGTCTCCACCTCAAGAAGAACTCCGACTATTCACCCGCCAACATCATAGGTACTGGCGAGTTAGGAATAGTTGTTCGGTTGTGGGACAAGATCGCAAGGCTTCTAAACCTTAGCGGTTTTAGAATCAAGATCGAGAGCTCAGAGTTCTGTGCTCCGAAAAACCCTGTCAACGAAAGCATTGAAGACGCTTACTATGATACTGCTGTATATGGAATCATAGGATTGCTTGTCCGAAAAGGCTTTTGGGGACACTAGACAAAAGGAGATGTGAAATGGAAGCAGCAAAATACGAAATGGACTGGGAATTGCTTTTAACAGAAATGGAGTTTGACAAAGTGTTTTCTGCAATGCGCGGGCTAGTCATGTCTATGGATATACCTGGTGCGAACAACAAGGTGAACAAGGTGCCAGATACCGTTAATGAAGTCATATCAGCAGCGGTGTCCTTTATCAAGGAATCTCTTGGGCAAATTAATGAAGAGCCATACTTGATAACAAATCCAGATGATGAATGGATTATTTTTGAACATCACCCATTCGTATTGGCGGTTAACCTGATGTCACCAATTGAGACAAACATGAGTTTTTACTTTGCCCCATTTGGTATATCTGGGAATATTCATAAGAAACTTACGGTAGAGGAGGCAGAATGAAAACTTTGCTTCTCACAGGTGGCGCTGGTTTCATTGGACACCATACGGTAGAGCACGTTCTCAAGACTACCAATTGGGATATTGTTGTAATTGACTCCCTAAACTATGCGGGAAATCTCAATTACTTGGCAGATATTGAGGTTATGAAAGAGAAGGAGTATAATAAGCGTCTTCGTGTTATATTCCATGATCTACGAGCCCCATTCTCTGACACTACAATAGCTCTTCTTCCTAAAAGGATTGACTATGTAATTCACATGGCTGCAGAGTCTCACGTGGATCGCTCCATTACTGACCCTGCCCCATTTGTTTACTCAAATGTGGTTGGGACAATGAATACTCTTGATCTGGCAAAGAAACTTGCGCCAGACAAGTTCATTCTTGTGTCTACGGATGAGGTGTATGGACCGTCAATTGATGGACACCTTCACAAAGAAGGGGAGCCACATCGCCCAGGGAATCCTTACTCTGCATCTAAATCTGGCGCAGAGGCATTGGCGTATGCATACTGGAACACATACGAAATGCCTATTGTGATCACCAACACCATGAACAATTTTGGTGAACGACAACACCCAGAGAAGTTTGTTCCTAAGACTGTCAGGAATCTTCTTCTTGGAGAAAAGGTTGTTGCCCATTGCAAAATTGTTGACGATGATATAGTAGACATTAGTTCACGGTGCTGGTTACATGCAAGGAATCATGCTGATGCGCTTGTTTACTTGCTCGAGAATGGGATGCCTGGAGAGCGATACAACATTACTGGAGAGAAATATGATGTAGCGTCTATGGTTATGATGATTGGCGCAATGCTAAAAGTGAAGCCAGTAGTTGAATATGTTGACTTCCACTCGTTCCGAAGAGGGCATGATATGCACTATGGCTTGGATGGTGCTAAGCTCAAGGAGCTTGGGTGGATTGCGCCAACAGAGTTTTACGCCTCTTTGAAAAAGACTGTTAATTGGTTTAAGGAGAATAAACATTGGTTGCAGATATAGACATAACGAGTTTCCTTAACGGATCAGTAGAAATAAACGATTACTTTTACCCCCTTCTTGGCATGGCGCTTATGACCAGGATGAATGGTAAAGTAGTCATGTCGTTTCCTCTTGTGATGTATGGGTCTGATGGAAATAACACTGGCGGTGTTATTTGGGTAGTTGCAGACAACGAAGAGAAAGCCAGAGAACTAGCAAACGAAAGCGGTATAGTTGTAGAAGGCTCTACTGGCACCCATCTGTATCAATTACTGGATGAGCTAGAAGAGAGACTTTTCAACGAGCTTGCACTTGCTGGAGAGATTATGAGGATAGAAAATGATTCCAAAGACGGAAAGAAATGAAATAGATTCTAAGGACGTGCTACTTCTGCTGGCTCTTTATCAGAAGCCACATTCGTCTGTCCGCGAATTGGCACAGATCGTCCTGTTAAAGAGCGTATCACCTGTTCATGCTAGACTGCGTTTCATGGAGGGGTTGGGGCTTATTGCCCCACCCCCATCCTCTGGTATGCATAGGTCTAGGGAAATAACGGACAAGGGTATTGCTTTCTTGAAGGAGATAAAGGTCATATAAAATGCAAACAGAACTTGACGCTCTGCGTCTTATCCTGGCGAAAGAACACTCGTTTTCCCCAAAAATGAGATACCTTACGCCTAGTCATGAGTCAATGGTCCCACTGCTGATCTGGTTTGGTGCCTATTTTAGACAGCGTGAAGTGCCTGTAATTCAACAAGAGCAGCGAGAATATAGATTGCGCATCGTGAATTTCATATGCGAGTCTAGCGCTGGAACATTCTATGATCTGACTTCTTGGCAAATAAGTAGCATCACAAATTTCTTAAACACTCTAGAAGAGGAGGAGCATGGCAAAGCAAACCGATTCCTTGACTTTGTTGAGGCAAACTGTTAAAGGACACATCTGGAATAACAGAAAGGTTAATGGTTATCCTCTTTGTCCTATTTGTGGAAAGCCATTTGATAGACAAGAACCGTCTATGCATGAGGTTTTTGTAACCAGAGCAGTAGTGAGAGGTTGCCCAGAAGAGACACAACTCCTTGTTCATGTTCCACAAAACGTTGTGCTGGTACACGAAGGAGATTGCCATATTACTGCTCAACATTACCATGCTGGGAAAATAAGTTGTGCTCTTCAACTCTTAAAATATGAGGGATTTGTGACCATCGTTGAATGGATGGATTTAATAGACTCTAAGATGAGAACAACAGATAATATCAAGCGAATATTACTTGAAGAGGCTATGGAGCTTTTTGAGGCAGGTATTAATGTCGATTGAAAACATTCTAAAACCAAAGCTAAACTCCACTGTAATTACCAAAATAGGGAAAGGGATTGCGGTTGGGCGCAATGAGGACTGGAGCCAGCTACTCGTGGCGTTTCACAATGACGAGCTTGACAAAGGCTATCTGGAAGAGCACCCGAAGATGGGAAATCCAATCTTGTGGATTGACCAGGAAGACGTACTCGAAGATCTAGGAACAGAATACACTATACCAACAAAGCAAAAGAGGAAACGGAAATGATACGTCTTTACGCCTATGGAGATGGTGGTGTTTCGGACGATGTTCGTCTAAGATACCCAATCTCTCACATCAAACAAGATGATGGATTTAGATTCAAGCTCGTATCAGGCACCATTGCAGAAGGCGTTAAGCTTCCTGTTGACCCTAATGGCGTCTATATATTTTCAAGACCTGTTGGGAGTCTTGAGCTTGCTATTACTTCGATCAGAAGCCAGCACCCAAACGCGAAGATAATTGCAGATCTTGACGATAGTTTTTGGGATATACCAACAAGCCATGTCGCCTATAACTCAATAGGTCCCAAGTCAGAGAACATTTTATCGCTAGAAAGAAACCTTAAGAAGGTTGATGCAGTCGTTGCTTCTACAGAAACGCTAAAAAAGCGAATAGAAGAAAAGACAGGGCGACATGACGTAATGGTTATCCCAAATGTGTGTAATAGCGACAATCCGTATCTGGCGCTAAAGCGCCCATCAAAGCAGTTGCGGTTTGGCTTTAGTGGCACGATTACACATCGTGACGATTTCAAGATTATGCTCAAGCCTCTGATCCAATTCATTAACGAAACGGATGAGGTCAAGATTATCATGGCAGTAGACAGCACGCTGTACAGGTTGTTGTCCTCAATACCTGAAAAGAAAAAGGTGTTTGTCCCTGCCTACCCATACCAATACTACCCTATTCAGTTGTCATATATGGACATTTTGATGATACCGCTTGTGAATGATCCGTTCAACAGAGCAAAGAGCCACATCAAATTGCTAGACGCGGTAGCCAATAAGAAGCCGTTTATAGCAAGTGACGTGGAGCCCTATCACCCATATAACCAGGGCGAACCACATACATGGGCTGGTCTAGTTGTGCCAAACGATCCAGAAAGCTGGTATTCTGCAATGAGATATATGCTCTCTGAGAAAAACAGAGAGGCGTTTATCTCTGCTGGAGAAGACATCAAGAAGAAAATGCACGTGTCTGTATCTGCAGAAATGTGGAAAAAAGTAATACAAGGAGTTCTACAATGAAGATCGTATTCTTATACGCAGACAATGAAGAAGAATATAACTGCACTCACTGGCGCTCCTATCTTCCGTCCACATTCTTGCAAAGATTCGCTAAATGGGACACTGTAATGCACCACATCAGGTCCATTGAGAGCCCAGAAACACAAGAGAGCCTGGATCACGCCGATATAGTGTTTGTAGAGCGCTTGTTATCAAGCTCGATCTTTACTAGGCTTGATATCTTGAGGGCTACTACAGGGGCGAAGATCATCTTTGACATGGATGATGCCTATAAGTTTATGGAGCCTGGATCTCCATCATATAACTTCTGGATTAACGGCATTGTTCCTAGTAAAAAAGCAGGAACCAAGATGAATTTCCCGCCAATAGAGCAGATAGGATGGTACTCAAAGAATGTAGACGCCATATCGTCACCATCAAAGCTCTTGCTTGAGGATTGGAAAGATTTCAACGACATGCTTTTGTGGCTTCCAAACTTTGCTGATGCGGATCTGTACACAAAAATCCCATATCGAGACAAGGGCAAGATAGTTGTCGGTTGGGGTGGTGGCGCAACCCATTACGCAAGCTGGTACGCCAGCGGTTTGCTTACTGCTTTCAGGAGAGTGTATGAGCGTCACAAAAAAGAAATCAAGCTTTCTCTTGTAACTGGCGACAAACAGTTAGCCTACAAACTCAAGGAATTTAACCCTGATGTAGTTCGTGCTGACAGGCTACTTTACCCGCAAGAGATCAGCAAGTTTGACATTGCGCTAGCTCCTGTTCACGGAGAATATGATAGGAGACGCTCGTGGCTAAAGATATCGGAGTATTCTCTTAGCGGAATCCCTTGGATTGGAAGTGATCTTGACCCATACCGAGAATACAATTATCCTGGCTCAATTCTGGTGCGGAATAGACCGAAAGATTGGGAAGAAGCGCTGGAAGAGATGATCAAAAACAGGGTAGAATATTATGGCAAGGTGAAGAGCGAAGGGTACGCTATGTGGAAGAAAGCCTTTTCCATACAAGACAATCACGAGTTCTTAGCAAACCAATTTAGAAGCGTCAAGGAGAAGGCTTAAACATGAAAACCATCACTACTCGCTTTAACCCAACGCCTAACGGCAATCTGCATATAGGACATTTGTATATCTTACTGCTAAACGAACAGTCAGCACACCAATCAAAAGGGGGTATCTTTACCCTGCGTTTTGAAGACACCCAACCAGAGTGGATAGAGGCATGTGGCGACAAGCAAAAAGAATATGCAGAAGAAATATCAGATAGCGTAAACAAGCTTGGAATACCTGTGGACATGACCATATATCAGAGCGATCCAGATGTTCAGCATTGTGTGAGTCAGTTTGCAAGAAAGCACAATCTTGAGGTCAAGCAGGATTATAAGCCGTTCTTTCAGCCGATCAACACGGCTAGTGGAATAGAGCTATATAGCTACACACCTGGATTTACGCTGCAGAAAGTGATCCTTGATTACATGTACGGCGTAACAATGCTTATTCGTGGAGAAGAGCTCGGCACAGAGTATTCCCTCTACGAATACTATTGCGACTTAATGGATCTTCCGCACCCTGTACATATCTATCTGCCCAGGCTTCAAGGGCTCGATGGTAACATATCAAAATCACATGGTGGCTATAAGGTCCGCGACATGATGGCAAGGGGCTGGACAAAAGAGCAGATACTTGAGAAGCTTGGGGAATCCTGCCTGAAAAATCCACAAGGCGGTTGGTTTATATCAAATATCAAGGAACGTCCAACATGGATAGATTAAAAGAGATATTAGCAATACCAGAGGCTGGAATAGTTATAATGGGAGTCTCTTTGGCGCTTGTATTTCAGGCGATTAATCCTGCGTTTCTGGGGCTTGGTAATGTGCAGTCTATGATGAGATCGCTGGCTTACTCTGGCATTGTTGGGGTTGGCTTGGCTATCTGCCTGATATCTGGGATCATAGATCTCTCTGTTGGTGGCGTGGTTGGGCTAAGTGGAATAGTGTTTGCAAAAGCTCTTCAAGCAGACGCATCTCTTGCCCTGGCAATACTTCTAGCGCTAGGGATAGGTATATTTGCTGGCTTGCTAAATAGTTTTGTTATCGTGAAAATGAAAGTAACGCCATTCATTGGCACGATAAGCACCATGTGGATATTTCGTGGTCTAGCAAGCTTTGTCAGCAATGGATTCACTATTTATCCCCTTCCCGAGATAGCAACTGACATTGGGGGAGCGATGCCGTTTGGTTTGTCTTGGGCTTTTATCATTATGGCAGCCCTAATGATCCTGTTCGATATACTGTTGGCGACAACGGTATGGGGATTATGTGTTCGTGCAGTAGGGAGCGATGAAGAAACCGCGTTCAACACGGAGGTGAATGTCTCATGGATTAAGATAAGCACGTTACTGATAACTGGTGTATTGTCTGCGTCGGCAGGCGTCCTTGCAACAATGATGCTTGGCGCGGGAGCCCCAACATTGGGGACTGGATGGGAGCTTATAGCAATTACTGCCTGTGCTATTGGAGGAGTTAGTTTGTTTGGTTATACAGGAAACATGATCGGTTTGTTTCTTGGGTTGTTCACCTTACAAATCATCCAAAATGGTATAATCGTTATTGGCATTAGCTCTTACTTCCAAACAGTAGTGGTCGGCGCAATTTTGCTTGGCGCTATGGTTTTGGAAGTCAAGAGACGAAAAACCTTAAACCTTGAAAGGATATAAAAAAATGAAAAAGCTTTTGCTCGTTCTCGTTGTACTGTTGATGGTAAGCGCCTTTGTGGTGGGCTGCGCTCAGACCGAAGAGCCAGTTGTTGAACCGACTCCAACTGTCGATACTCGTTCTGCGAACCAGATCTTGCAGGACGGAAAGCCGTTCCGCTTCCTGTCATGCAACAAGCAGCATCCAGTAGTCCGTACAATGGCTGCAGGATTCTGGGCGGCTTGTAAAGACTTTGAAGTAGATTGTGTAGACAACTCATTTGATGGTGTAGATTTTACCTTAATGGTCCCGCAGGTTGATATGGCTATCAATCAGGGATCATCTGGCGTAATTCCGTTCACCGATAAGGCTGTATTAGAACAGGATATGCGCTTGGTCGAAGCAGGAATCCCATCAATCAGCATCCACGTGGCTATCTCAGACGAAGATTACCCAGGTTATTTGGGATGGGTTGCTGCGGACTCTGTTGATTACGCTCAAAGAGCTGCTATTGCTTTAGGCGAAAAGCTTGAAGGCAAAGGCACTATTGCGATTACGCAAGGCTCTCTGAACGATCTTGAGAACGTAGTCTCAGAGGCGTTTACGGCTACCATCAATGAAAACTTCCCTGATATCGTTGTGCTTGAGCCACAGATAGAGGGCTTTGATCAGCCATCTGCTATTAGCGCTGTTACTGCTATCGTTACTGCTCACCCCGAGATCACAGGCGCTTTTGGCACTACAGGAAACTCTGCCATAACTTGGGCTAAAGCTCTAGAACAACTTGGGTTTGAAAAGGGCGCTGTTGCGATCATAGGCATGGATTACACACGACAGAACCTTGATCTTGTAAAAGACGGATCGGTTTACGCCCTGGTTGGTCAACCTCTCTTTGAAGAAGTTTATGAGGCGGTCAGGCTACTTGTTGAAAATATGAACGGTAAAGAGGTCCCATATGCCAACATTTATCCTGCGCCCATTATCACCATTGCAGAGCTCGACACCTACTACGAATATGCTGACATGGTTGATGCCAGTGGAGAGTAACATCTAGCGATAGAAATTATGGGCTGGCTCTATTTGGGGTCAGCCCATAATTATATGGAGGGCAACATGGCTTTTATGAAAGACAGTGAGCACATTATCTTCATGGATATGTGTACCAAATACGAATATCCAGAAGAACGGTTGCCAGCAGAGGATATCAAAAAGCTTGTAGATGCTGGTGTCGAAACCTGTATGAGCTTTGGAACTTTTTGGGGATGGGTGGAGCCGAGCAAGGGTGTGTATGACTGGTCCTACTATGATGAGAGGATTGGCTTGCTAACCAGGTTAGGTATGAAGGTTATTCTCCATGCGCAATCATATTACCCATCTTGGTTGCCAGAAGGGTGGCGCCTAAAATCTGAGAACAACAATGCCGAAAAGGTTATATCTGTATGGAATGATGAGGCATGGGAATATACCAAGGATTTCTACAGGCTGGTGAGGGATAGGTATAACAGCAATAATGTGTTAGTGACCAGCAGCTGGCTTGCTGATGGCGAAACACTTTTCCCTGTTACGTTTTGTGTCTTTGATGATTCTGCAAAAGAAAAATACGTGGAGAGATATGGACATGAGCCAAGGGGGAAAAACCCAGAAACGCAAGAGTTTCTTCTTGATGGCATGAAAAAGATATTCTGTGACCTGCAAGAAATAATGAAGGAGAACAAGTTCAACGAGATCTGGACTTGTATGCATCCTGCAACCCCCTGGAATCTCCCGAATACACAAAATGCTATCTCAGAAATTCTAGCGCTATATCACTCTCAGTTCCCAGATATAACAATTAATCATCTTTATTGCACATGGACACAATGGAGACACATGTTCCCAAAATTTAATGAGTGGGGGAAAATGTATGGTAATGTATATGGCGGTGCGGAATACGAAACAGGCATTATCGGCAACACAAAACTGGCGATGGAGAACGGCGTTAAAGGCTTGTTATATGGTCCGTGTCATCCCTATACAGGACACTCAAGAATTACTCAAGAGATGATAGACAAAGCAAAAGAGTCACTTGCGCTTTGGGGATAAACGCGAATGAGTCGGGCACAAGGGAGTGGGTGTCCGACTCATTCTTCACAGGAGGTGAAACGCTATGGGCAGTAAAGCGTCTGACCTAATTATACATCAAGTTTCTACAGGCGCAATATGGCATCGCGCAATACAGTCACTAGCCAACAAGGTTTCTCGGCACGATTTTCTAGCTCAACAGCAGTCATGGCTTCGCCATCATACATGAAAAGTTTTGTGAAATCTTCTACGCTAATATAGGCTTTGCCGTTAATGCCCCAGGACTCGCCCCAAGAGTTCTGAATCCCAATACGCTCTCCGAGCTCCCATTTATCCCACTCGTTAATAACATAACCATGCCCGCCAAGCTTCATGCCAGTTGGGTGGATCATATTATTAGAATCGGGAACCATCATGCCCTCAGTCCATAGAGTACCAACGATTAGTGGACCTTTATTCAAGAGCCACCACTTGATCATGTTGATATCATAGGCGAAAGCATAAGCAGTTATAATGCCTTGCTCTCTTAGGGCTTTGGCTGCAGATCTTATGGTTGTGCCATCTTCGCCTTTGGGATCACCGTCTATTTTTTTACATTTGTAGTAAAACTTGTGCCCTGCCTCATTTGTATAAGGCGTAAAAACAGGCAAATTAATCCCAAAATTAGCCATAGCAAAACCAACACAATGCGGAGTACTCCCCTGGTCAAGTGACTCTTGGGGAAAGTCCCACGCCTTTTCTTGGGCAAGAGTGCCAAGCGCACCCCTTGGTATGAACTCCTTTAAGTTAAAGTCGCGGTAGTCAGGAGGCGATACATTACGCCCAAATATACGCTCCATAGATTACCCCTTATCTTCTAGACTGACTTTGCGTTCCTGATCAATCCTGCGCATTTCCCTTGCGATACCGCGCCCTAAAGCAGCGCCAGTATCCTCAACAGTAAACACGCTGATCACAACAACGAGAATGCCAAATACAGCACCCCAGATATCTTCTGGAACATGAAGATACTTGAGAGCCACCAACCCAACGGCGCTGATTACGGCAGTCCAAAAAGCCTTACTATGCAGTAACAACTGAAATGCGTTCATCTATTCGTCTCCTTGTGTAAATGTGCGACTCATCTTAAGGACTCGCGCACCAATGGTTTTTAACTGCTCAAGCGACCCCATAGAGGACTCGATCATAATCAGCAGTTCCCTATCAGATATCTTCATTCCATTTTCTTCCGAAAACGATTTTGCTTTCTCGAGAATGGTTTCTACTTTTTCATCAAAGGTCATTTGAGTAAACGATTTTGCCTTCTCAGCAAAGTCTACATATCTTGTGATCTCGTCAAGCATCATTTTCCTGTGCAGGTTTGTAGTCATTCTCTTCATATAGATAGAGAGAATACCAGTAGCACCTGTAACAATAACGCCAACGACAGCAACAAGGACTTCGCCAAGCACATTTCCAAGGGCAGTAGTGATTATATCTATCATCTACTTTCCTTTCTTTTGCGCTTTCTTTTTCTTTTCATAATCTTTTGGTTTGCTAGTTTTACATGCCATGTTATTTCCCTTTCTTTTTGCCTTTAGACCACTTGCGTGCATTCTTGGCAAAATTGGCTTTCTTGCGGATCGCTGGATTCTTGCTATTCAAACCTTCTTCAATAGCCTCTCCAGTAATCTTCCCCTCTTCGTCAGTCATCCCTTTACGTTTTGCATACTTCGTAAAGGTTCCTTTCTTTGAGGGACTGATAAAGATTTTTGGTTTCTTCGTCTTTGCCATAGTGTTCGTCTCCTTTCTAAAGAATATTATACATCTTTAGTGAAGTTCTGGGTGAGCACCCCAGAGAATGTCAAGCCTGTCGTCAACACGCTCGACAAATTCTGGGCTCAAGCTAATCCATTGACCAACAGCGATCTTGCCATAACCATTCTTTTCTTCATAGATAGGGAGTACGCCGCTGGCGTATCTCTTCACAATCGGGTAAATAGCACCCGCCCCAGACCGAATAACAAGGTTCGTGATTTTTACTTTGACTTGATATAGCATTTCTGCCTCCTCTACTGGTGGTTCAATCACTGGTGGTGGTACTGTTCCAGAGAAGTTATACGTGCAAACGACATAAATCTTTGAGCGTGGATCCCCATAACGATTATCGAATGGGAATTGTACACCATCAATCGGATCATTGATAATGTATTTTCCGTTTTCTTTTCCAATTATCAGGACCCAATGCTCGTCAATTGCAGATGAGGCTGGAATACCGTCCACGTTTACAATCACAGGTATTCCTTTGGCTAATTGCTCGTCAACCTTATCCAGTAATGCGCCATTATAGCGATAGCCAAAGGAGATCTTCGGGTCATACTTGTTCAATATTGCCCAGACAAACAGGTTGTAATTGTGATAACCGCCATTTGCTATAAGCCATGTGTTCATGTCTGCGGGGGTTATATTAATGCCAAGTAGAAAGCGCACCAGCATTGTTGCACTTGTCATTAAGCAGCCGTGACTTCCAATTGTGCTTTTACTAGTCCCTAGTTTGATGCTTGCCCATCGTGGATCCTGTTGAGACAATGGAGCAATATTTAACCTCATGTTACCTCCCACCAACTTATAGAACTCTTCTGCAGATTTCATCCAGATATTAAGATCAAGGGTCTTTAGCTGAGTACCATACTCTTTGCCATCTGGAATAGTATCATTATTGATATCGCCATCAGATGCATACTGCCACATCCAAAAGTTTGTCCATCCTTTGCCCGCTACAAGCTCACGCACTTTTTCTAGCGCTATATCTTCCTTGTACCAGGCTACCCATAAAGGTCTATTTTTGAATCGTGAAGGAAACAAATCTAGCCATCCATAAGAGGCATAAAGCCCATTCGTTTTCTTGCTGAGCGCATCAAGCTTGGCATAGAAAGCATCCATCATTGTCAAAACGCGATCCCAACATGTATCCATCTTTGGAGCCTGACTATAGTTTTCTATGTCAAGAAAGACAATCCCCTCTGGGTCATGCTTCCAGAACTCCCATGCTTTTTCTGCTTGTTTCTCTCCCCATGCTGAATCAGAGAGCCCATAAACGCTAGAGCCCTTGAAATACCAGTTAGAGTAGTAATCAAGATACCAATAAATCTCTCTATGCATCTTGCCCTTACAATTTGTCCAGTTGAA
>ERZ724503.71-NODE-71-length-30022-cov-5.199887_pt1 | contig 30022 bp, 21 predicted proteins | sample MGYA00376036_ERZ724503 | MGnify/ENA primary metagenome ERZ724503 (study PRJEB28724, sample SAMN07190885) | wastewater metagenome | isolation source: influent of sewage treatment plant in Hong Hong | place: Hong Kong | collected 2016-03-17 ...
TTGTAGTAGACTCAATAGCTCCCGAAGATAAGGGATATCTTACGCTATCTATTGCCCCAATCTCAAACCCATCTGTTATTAATCTTGTCATGGTAAGACTCCTTTATTCTTCTTTCCAAGATACAAGTGTAATACCACCACCATATGTAGCATTATTTGTATTAATACCCCAACCAAACTTATCCGGGGTACAGAAATCTGTTCTTCCAACAGCGCCTTTTACTAATATAGGAGCAGTAAATGGCGGGTACAAATTATTTATTGATAGTTGGTCTTGTTTTAGTTTATTAGTCATAATTATCCAATCCCATGCTTAGTCATTAAATAATTTTCTACAACAACGCGATTATCATCTGTTAATGGAACAGAATAATAAGCGAGCTCACAAGAGTGGTCTCCATAAAATCTTGTTTCTCCTTCTCCGCCAATCCACGACTCATTAGTTGGCGCGCTTGGAGAACCAGTAGCTTGTCCTGAATAAACACCATCAATATACCATTTTGGAGCCCCATTAGTCACAGTCACAGATAAAAGATGTGCTCCAGTACCAATCGGATCATTTGTATCTATCCATTTTATCGAACTAAAAAGAAGAATAAGATCGTTTCCTGTATTATCGTATGATGATCCACCAACTCCAAGACTCCAGCCATGATCTTTTCCACCTGTTGTCATAACAGCACCCTTTTTTACGGAGCTAGTCAAATATATAACGGCAAACATTGTACCATTTAAGCGACTTACTACAAATCCAGGATAATATAAAACATCGTTGCTTCCATCAAACTGTACTGCTCCTCTTAATCCAACAAGAGGTCTATAAAGAGGTCTTTTGGTATCAGTGGTTTGGTAAAAGTGATATCCATTTCCGCTTTTATCTATAACCTTATATACCAAATCTCCATCATTTACAACTCTTGTAATACCATCGTCGGTATATAAATAATTTGGATCGGATAAGTCAAGCCATGCCACCAAATCTGGAATACCAGCAAGCACTCTGCTGTCTATTGCTCCAGGATATCTAGTTCTTCCACGAATAGCGTGCGTTATCATTCTGTTATCCTATTCACAAATCCATGTAATACTATTACATTTGCTGTTCCAGCGAAAGCTTTTACAACCAAACTATTGGTAAGTAATAATCCTGGAACAAACAAAATTAGACCACTTTCTGGCGGGATTGAGCCCTCTATATTTCCATTTGGTGCAGTGTCTTCTCCCCACTCAATAGTTAATTTGACAGAAACAAGAGAACTATTTACTGCATATACCCATATCTCGTCTAATGCTGTCTCGTCAGCGGTATGTATGATTGTTCCAGGTGTTGATCCGCTAGTTATTAAAATACCTTTTCCATCAGTCGAACCGCTCAAAATGTGCTTAGTATATGTCGCCATAATACCTCCTAGGTAAAAACCTGTATCATTATTATATCAGGCTCAAGAGAACCACCAGAAACAGTTCCAGGCACCCACTTGCTAGTTTCACCATCATAAACAAGAGATTGCCCATCAGTTGCGCCAGCAGTATCTACATCAGTAAGGTCAGAAAGTTCTGATACGCCACTCGATCCAGACGTGATTTCAGACCAATCAGCATCTTTTCTTGCGTACTGCTTCCCATCTATCGGGGCTTCTTCTATCCCCCCACCAGAACCAGATGATGTTATTTCTGCCCAACTACCGTCTTTTCGCCCATAGGTCTTTCCATCAGAACTTGCGTCAGTAAGATAACTAGAAAGGTCCTGATCTCCTGTATTGCTCCCAGATGTTCCGGCTAATCTAGTGAGCGCAGTATCAATTTGGTCATGCGTATTTGAGCCTATATTTGAAAGCTCTGTGTGGTCTGTAACGCCACCAGAAGAAACCACGCTCCCGCTTGAAAACTCTCCAGTCGTTTCATTGTAACCAGTCAGATAGTGATTTTCTACTGCCCCATGTGTCCTAGGGACTACCTGATCGCCTGTGTTACTACCACTTGTGTTTACTAGTCTAGTAAGCGCTTCGTCAATTTGCGCGTGGGTGTTTACTCCAATGTCGGAAAGTTGAAGATGGCTAGAAACCTCTCCAGAGCCAGCATTTTTGGTAAACACAACTTGCACAACAAGGTTTTCTCCTGTTTCATTACCAGCGTTTTCTACATTCATTACTAACGATTCGCCAGATCCCCAGGTTGTAGTATCTATATCTGTAGTTTCTCCAGTATAAGAACCTGCTGTAATTACTGGTTTGTGCTCATCAGATGTAAATATACTTTCTCCATCTTTAAGAATATCCACCACTAAACCAGAACCGCCAGTAGGCGTCTCTAGCGATAGAAAGATTTTAGATAAAGTAACGGCTAATCCAGAAGTGTTATATATCTTTAATGGGCTGCTTCCCGCTGTAACAGTTCCCTCTATTGCGAAGAACTCTTGATCTGTAATTGTAATCGAAGGGTTTAATGGGGCAAAACCACCATGTGTTACTGGAATCTGCGAAACAGAATAAAGAACCTGAACCACAAGATTCGCACCAGCCTCTTCATTTCCTTTGCTGTCAACGTGCATTGTGAGATAACTGCCATCTTCCCAAGAAGTGACATTTAGAGCGTCAGAGAATCCAGTATAAGACCCAGAAGATATTGTTGGCTTATCATCACTTGAGGAAAAGATTGATGAGCCGTTTTTCTTAATATCGACACGAATTACCGATGATCCACTACAGGGAGTGTCTACTGATAAAAATACGCCAGTAAGCAAGCGAGTAATTCCAGAAGCATTATGAACCCTTAACGGATTATCTAACACCGTTAATGTATCATCAATAGAAAATAATACCTTACTACTAATAGTAGCGAATACAGTTGTTGAACCACTTGAGGCAACTTCTCCAGGCTCCCACATGCCTGTATCTGAGTTAAATATTAACGCTTGTCCGTCTAATGGTGATCCGGCAGAAACATCAGCTAAATCATTAAGACTTCCTGTTGTTGCTGGCGCGCTATATACCCACTCGTCAATACCATCGTCCCATGTTATAACATCTCCATCAACTGGAGATCCAGTCATTGTAACAAGTCTTCCCCTGATATATGTTGCACTATGAATTAGGTCCGTGATTTGAGCCTGTATATGTGTATGATCAGAGCCGGATAGAGGTACATCAGGATCAGGAATGACAACGCGGGTCCTCATTCTGCTAACAGTTTCAGAGGTTGGAGCATCTTCCCTGTATGACGAAACTACAGGTTGTCCAGAGGTATAATCAACAAAAACCTCTTGTCCTGCAACAACTTCTCCACCTGTAACTGGAAGTCCATAAAGAGGACGACTAGAACCAGAGATTTTAACAGTAGCCCTGCCATTAATTACCTCTAGCGCTATAGCTCTTACTCTTTTGTTTTGGGAAACTCCAGCAATGGTTTTTCGAAGATTACGCTGCATCGTACCCTCTTCCAACAATTGTCATTTCAAAAATAGCGTTCTGAATTGAAACATTTATATCTTCTACAATACAGTTTACCACTATAGTCTTTTTTGTTCCCGATATAACATATTCACACGTAATGATATCCCCAATCTCTATTCTAAGATCAGAGCGCACCACAAGCGTATACTCCTCGGATTGTTGCTCCAGTTGTTTCATTATTTCTTTAGCTGCTCTACGAGCGCCAGTATCAAGTTCTGGAACACGAATAATCTTTGTAATAAATCCATGTTTAGCCGCAGACTCGCTACGAGTAAGAACCTCTACTATGGAGCCATATACAATAGCATCACTAACAACATTTGATGAGTCTATCTTCTTGGTGGCAACTTTTAGTAGATTACTAGAAAGCGTAACTACATCTCTCTTGTCGTCATTTGAATACTGGAATCTAACCTCTCCAAGATATGTTGGGCGTATCTCAACTGGTCGTTGTTGAATAATGGATGAAATAGCATTAGCTGCTACTGTATCAAGATCAACATATATAGCCTCTCTCCAATCGCAAAGATCCGTAACAACAATATCTTCAACATCTATGTTTGATCCAGAAGAACGTAGAAATATTTCAAGATCATCATAGTCTGGATAGTTAATGTTTGGAAAATATATCGTATGAACCCAAGACTCATTAATATAAAATGAAGCAAACTCATCGTGAACACAAATCCTTACGTGGTATGGAGTAATTCCTGTAAAATAAAATATTTCCCAAGGACTTAGCTCTTCATTAAGAGCAGCTACATAATATCCCCCATCTTCATCACTTCTTCCAAGTCTAATGAGAGTATCAGATATTACACTTCCACTTGTAATATCAACGTTGCTTAACAGATCTATTGCCAAATTGTTTGCTAAACCATTAATATTAAATTCTATATCAAAGCCACCTTTTTCCCTACTCATAGTCTCTCCTGAGTTCCATCCTCTAAAAATAGACTATCAATTACTTTGTCTCCCGGAAATAGCGTTTTAGCTCCAGCCATTCTACCAACACGAGCAATCATGTCTTTGACAGTAGTATCGTGCTCAGCGCTAGAGGCATAAAAATCAGTAAATTCTATCTTGCTGTCTGAATGAATATAACAGTATGCGCCCTCTTGATGGAATACTCTCGTCTGATCAGCCTGAATTGATAGATACGCAAGTCCAATAGTAATATATGCCTTGTCCATACAGCTTACTGGTGCCTCTTCATTCAATCCATCACAGAATATTCTTGATCGGTTAGTAATATAAACAAGATCGCCACGTGTTGTAATCCAAACTTTGAAATCGGTTTCATTGATTATATAATTATAACCAGCGTTAGATGCTAGTATCATGCCGTGATATTTATTGTGGTTAGAGGGATTACTTTGCCATTCGAAGTTTGCAATTTCAATAGAAACGCCAGAATATGATTCGCCATCGTCTGGGTGACTATAATTCCAGCTATTACAACATCTTACCTGAAATGGTCCTCGTGGATCAAGAGCAGAAGTTATCTTAGAGCCATAGTCGTAAACAATATTATCTATTTCGACAGTACCAGACGATGGGAAATCATCAAGAGCAGACGTGTCATATCCTGGCAATAAGCCGAGTACGCTAGATTGCCCAGAGTCGAATGAGCATATCCTAAATTTCGGAGCGTCAATAATAGAGTAAATCCCAACATGAAATAAATCATCGTCTGTTGCCATTGGACCATCTGAATACTTCCATCTATATGTTAGCAGTGGTTCCCCCCAAGATAAGTCTTCTTGCATGCGAACATATAGGTCTCCGTCTTTATGTATAAACATTATTCTCTTATATGTATCATCGGTATCATAAGAAGTAGTGGCTAAAACTGTTCTTGCCCCATTCCTTACTTTTACTATGTCAATTGTATCTTCTGTTGCTTGGGCACAAATATAGTTTTGTCCATCTTCTGCAATACCTATTACGCCAGCGCAAGCGTATTCTCCTTCTATCTTTACTTTAACAGAAGCCTCGAAGTTAAAAGCAGAGTATGGCTTGCTTGAAAAATATACATTTGGTAAGCCGACATTTTTAATTTCAAGACCTGTTTTATTATCATCGTCTATAAAAAGAGACTCGTCTATTACACCAGAAAAACCAGTTAAGACAAGATTATCAATATACTTACTTCCAACGCCACTGCCACCAACAGTAAAACCGCCAACTTCAATAACAAGCGATACTATTTTTTTGCGCGTTCCTGGCATATCAACACTTAAGTCACGCCAATTTACAGTATGTGCGACCCAACCATCAAATTGATCTGCAATCCACTGATGAGTTGCGTGAGTTCCATCTGAATATACATAAGAAAAATATACTACTTGATGACCAGTATAGAAAATATCGCCCCAATTAGTACCCCATCTAAATGTTGCTCTAGCGCCTGGAATATCATATAGATCACCAAAAGCCCTGGTCATTGACCCCCCATGATAATAACCACCCGCATAAAACCTTGCCGCAGATCCAGTTAACGCATAAGCATTATCGCCATCATTATATGCTGTATTTCCATAAACCATATATTTGCTAGGCACAAATCCATCCCACAACGTGTCAAATGGAAATGTTACGTTATCTTTATATACAGAATCATAACTCATGGCTTCTTCAACGCCATAACTATCTTGTGGTAAAGCAGATGGATCAATGCACATCATTACTTCTGGTATTTCAATACGTTCTGGATAAAATACCGTTGGCGAAGATGAGCTAGCCTTGATACCAACCTCTATAATCTTGTCTCCGATTTCAACGCCGCTTCCGTCTTCAACGCTATACATAATGGGCAAAACACCACTACTTAGGCGAGAGCTACCCTCTTTCCAATACTGCTTAAAATGAGTTTCTGTAATAGCAGATCCGCTAGTAATTGTTATGGTCTCTTCTGATCCATCTTCTTTTTGAACCTTTAAGATCGCCTCAAAATCATCGTTTGGATTAGAAGATGGTGTTGAGTCGTAGGTAACTTCTGGCGCTGCGCTTGGTATGCCAATTCTGCCCCACCCATAGATTTTAAAGGTTAGTGGTAACTCTGTAACCTCTGGATAGTCGCTGAGATATAAATATTCTTTAAGATCTCCCGACATTACCGTTTCTTCTCCAGAAGCATTATGAAACAAGTAATATAGCCCACCGCTAGAAAACAAGTCTTCGTTATTCCAAAAATCCGTGTTGAACGGCTCCGTAAGATTTGAGGCATTAGGTGCTTTATACATATTGCTCATATCTTCTAGCGGATCATAGATAGATTGTTTTCCTTGGATTTCCAGATAGAAAGGATAGCTAAATAATTGTAGTCTGTATAGAGATTCAGTTAAAATGCGTAGCGCTAGGTTTCTTGCCCCATCCTTAAGCTCAATAGAGGTAGAAGAAACTATACACGTGTCCCATGTTATAAAGTCTAGCGCGGAGCCAGTAGTATTGACACCAAATTCAAGCTTTGCGATATTGCCATCAGCAACCAACTCGTGGTCTATAAGCGCATCATTTACGGTAACAAATTCAACATCATAGCCGTTTCCTGGAGAGCCACCAATAGACTTCAACTCCCCTCTTAATAAAAGGCTATCCGTATTCTCGTATATTGAACTATAGGTAGCCGTATCGTGAGCGTATCTGTTAAGGCTGGCGAAGTGTATGTTTGTCCCTTCCTGCAGAACGACAAATCTTTGCCCCATAAGGCTAAATAGCGTGTTTCTGTCTAGGGTAAATGTTTTGCCATCATCGCTCCAGCATAAAAGATTCCATATGGAAGATGAAGAAAACGCATCAAATTCATCCACCCTTTGGAACTGACCGCACAAATGTATTCTCTCATTAGAGTCTACAAAAGCATTACCTATTTTGAATACCGATAGATCTTGAGGAATTGCTGTAAACGTGTCGCTCCACTCGTCATAGATATTTAGGTGTATTCCTTTTACTTCTCCATTTGTGTACGAGAAATATACCCAGATTCCATCTGACCTCTTTACCGCGTGGAAATAGTTAAGCATGTATGCGTTTTCGGCGTTTTCTTCAAACACCTCATCAGGGACCATAAACCTGTGAGGATAAGTTTTTGTAACCAGCAATCCAGTAGTGAAGTCGCAGTAAGATACTCCAAAACCACCATCATCCAAGAATAGCTTGACATACTCGTGTTCAGCAACTGCCGCAATTCCGCAATATGGCGTTGTCGTTGATTCCTCTATCACAGAGCCAGATGAGGCGCAAACAGCAGAACCAGAGCTTGTAATACCCGCTAGTGTTGCAGGGTCAAGCTCGTCTACCCTAATATTACCGTCATTGTCTAGGTGATAAATGAATGGGAAATAAACGCCAAACTTGTGCCATGCGGGAGACTCTATAGGGCTTCCGCTGGTGACTTCGCTTCCACTACTTGTTCTTGGAAGAATATTGAGAGAAGAGCCGCTTGTGCTAAATGATCCACTTGTACCAATTGTGATGTATTCTGTGATCGGGTCAGTATATATATTGTAGAGACAATCATTGTTCTCATCGTAACAGATATCTTGTGGTATTGGGTTTTCTACAATACTTCCAGAAGTTGGTGCATCAACAGCAGAACCAGAAGTTTCATCAAACTCATCGAAATAATTTCTGTTCTTAAAAAGAGTGACTCTGGCTCCAGCACGAATACCAGAAATCTTCTCAATAGCATTAAGCATTTCTGTGGATATGGCTCTACTCATCTATCGCCTCTATAAGTTTTATTGGTGTATAGAAATACGCATCCTCTCCTTCAATTACAACCGTAAGCGGATTGAGCTCCAGATCTCCCAAAAACTTTACAGGATGAAACGCGCCATAGTGGTCCACAAGTGTTAGCACATCTGTGGGCGTGTCGTTTGGGTTATTAAGGTCGAACAGGCTGATCAAGTCATCTTTTGTGCCAAAGCTCGGGTCAAGAACCTCGTGGGTAAGTTTAAGCACGTAATCAAACGCCTTGTATATACCGCCGTTGGTAATGAGGGGTTTACCCTCAATATTTACATCAACAGTTTGTCCTCTCTTATGCCTTTCAGTATAGCCATTCAGAATAGCATAGAACTTCTTATTAATCTCGCTCCCGCTTGTGCAAAGTGTTATGTATTCATTAGTAGCCATAAAAGCCTCTATTATTCAGCAATATATTTTGCCGTGACATTCGCTAACCGCTGCCCATCAACATTAAGATTGATCTTGTTCATTAGCTCTATATGATGTGCTGTTTGTGCAGCAGTATATGTTGTTGGCTCAATTGCACCACCCATAGCTTTTGTTAGATTCTCAATAGCGGTTTGCAATGTTTGCATACTTTGTGTTGCAAGCTCAAGATAACCTTTCTGTCTATCAGCATAATCATTATACGCTAACATTGCATCGTTAAGATCCTTCTGTACCTTAGCCGCATGTGCCTGAATGCCAGCAGACTCTCTCTGGAGCTTATTCTGCTCCATATAGTATGCTCTCTGAAGTCTCGTAGACTCATCCTGTAGTTTCTTTTCTTCGGCGTAGAATCTCTTTGATTGCTCAAACATCGCCTTATCGTGAGCCATTTCCTCACGCTGCATCTTAACGGACTCTTCGTGCTGTTTCTTATCAATACTAAAGCGCGTATCTTCAAGCTTCCATAGCTCTTGCTGGCGATCTTTCTGGCGCTCAATCTGATCACCTTCCATGTCGTGCATAATGGTATCGCGTTTCATCTGGCGTTCCGCAAGCCTACGATCACGCCCTGTCATAAAGCGAACATTTTCTTGGAAGTCTTCTTGTTTCCAACCCCATTGCAGATCACGGACATTCTGTTGATATGACCAGTCCTGTTGAGTCCATGACCGTTGCATTGTGCGCTGTGTTTGTTGTAGCGCTAGATTTTGTCCATAGTATTTTTCGGACAGGGCAAGCCGTTTTTCCTGCTGCCGCATATTCCATTCTTGGTTTTCAAATGACGCTTCCTGCTGACGCCTACTGAGCTCTCGTTGTCTGTCCTCAATGCTCCAGAATCCACCGCCTTCTGCAAACCCATAAGCGCTTAATCCCTTGCCAGTAGTAAAGGCTTCTGAAAGTGCGATACCCTTTAATTGCACTCCGATCTGCGCCATCGCCTGGTTGTAAGAGAACTGATTCTGCCACGCCTGCATACCTTGTTGACCATAGTAAGTTTGTCCACCTACGGTCATGCCATTTACCATAGCATTAACAGCGCCCTGTGCAGAGCCTCCAGCCGTTTGCCAGTTGCCCCATATTTGTCCTGCTACATTCTGGGCTGACATTCCAGGCAAGGCTATTGAGGCTTGCCCCCATGGGCGACCAGACACCTTCCCCGCATTAGGACCACCTTGGTTAACTCCAGTAAAGGCAAGGGCAGATTGTGGAATCCGTGTACCCATTACGTCCATCATGGTCCCATTCCATGCAGCAGCAGCGCCAGGAGTCATTTGTGATACATATGCACCAAAGTTAAGTGGGGTTGGATTTTGAACTAAGTTGAGATACTGTTCCATTTGTTGCGGTGTGCCAGTGTTGTACAGGTTATCCCAATATCTCTGTAAGCTATTGGTAGATCTACCTGTTTTTTGTGCCCACTGAGACAGAGCACTAGATCCGGTAATATATCTGTTTAATATACCAAGTCTAGCATCTTTATCTTCAACAGCAATGTTAACGTCAGATTCTTTAAGAAGCCCAGGCGCGGTTTCTTCGAAAGTTAATCCTTGTCTTCTAGCCAATTCCTGTGCTTGCATAAATGTGCTAACAACGTCTGCGTTTGGACCAGATAAGGCAGCAACCATCGCTTCTGCTTTTGGCGTTAAGTTCGTTTCATAAGTGAAACCACCACGATCACTTCTGTATACCCTCTTTTTGCTTTCAAATAACCAATCACTTACTTCTTCTGGTGTTTTTCCCCAAGCAGCTTGAGTCCAACCAACACCCATTGTCTCACCAAGTTTGCCAAGGGAAGCAAGTTTTTGCATGTCTTGTGAAGTTACCCCTGCTGTTGAAAGAGTTTTTAGCAAACCAGTTCTGTCTTCCGAAAATTGAGCCCCTATAGCAGTATAAAATGTTTGATTTATTGCCCCAAGGTCTACGCCGAGATCTGCTGCTCTTCCAATGCCCCTCAAAGTTCTATAGTCTGGGTTAGATACAGTACCGCCCGCTGTTTCCCATGTGCTAACAGCGGCTACTCGTCCTTGCTGAGATATTCCTGGCATGTTTTCTGTAGTAAACTTATATGCGAAAAGCTTTTCTAGCCTAAACTTATCTTCTTCTGAAACACCCATTTTGTCTAGGGCTTCCTGATTGCTAGACGCCTCTCCAGAAGCAACCATTTCTTCCGCTTTATTGGCTAGTGTTCCTATGCGGGCTCTTTCGGTAACCATTTGGGTTACTTCATCTTCTCCTTTGGCACCCCACTCTTTTCTTTGCTGTTCCCAACTCATCATAATTGATTCACTAAGAGTGGGATTAATATTCCAGCGAGCTCCCTCTTTGTCTTTATATGTAACTTCTCCCTCAAATCCTAAAACACCCATATTTTTATTCGCAAGTTCTTCCGCAGCAGTATACTGAGAATAGTTTCTGTATCGTGATGCCAGATAACTTGTTTCTTCTGTTAAGTTGCCGTAAGCGGTTAGCAGGCTAGACCCAATACCAGTAGCAGCTCCAACCCCAAGAGCGATTGGAACGGCAGCGGGTCCCATGCCAAAGCTTTGCAAGAACCATGTTGAAGCAGAGAAACCACCAATTCCAGAAATTAGTGCTTTTCCAGCATTAACAAGGTCTGGGTTTTCTCTCAACATTCTTTCTTGCAATACGTCTAGTCCCCTTTTCCCACCACCGCTATAAAGAGCTTTTGCCGCTTGCAAGTTTGCTTGTTGATTATATCCAGGAAGATCTGCTCCCCATGCCCCTGCCATTGCTCCCTCAATGCCAGCATTTAGGGCAACAGACTCTTCATATCCGAACCCACCAGCGCCAGAAATAATATTCCACATAGACCGCATATACATTAAGCCAAACCCACCTGCTATTTTGCGCATGGCAGATCCAGCCTTACTCATAAGACCTTTATCTTGAGCACGCTCCTCAAGTCTTTGAAGTCCACTGACCTCTTCTTGTGCTTTTGAATATTGTCGTAATTGCTCTCTCCCCGCCTCGGTTTTAGACGCTGCATCTATCTCAGCATCTGTTAGCCGCCCCTCAGCTTGCGTTTGAATACCTTGTGTCTTAAGAATGTCTCTAACACCCTGTGCATGAATATCCCTAACAGATTCAGCCTGTTTCCTGCCAGCTTCTATTGCCCCAGTACCTTTTTCATATGACTTAATAAGCTTGTTTAATTCTTCATCTGATTTGCCAAGAGTCTTTAGATATTCTTTTGACTTACTGGTAACGTCAGACAACGCGGATGCAAGTTTTACGGATTCTCGTACCGCCACCTCATCAGCTCGCTCATTAGTTCTTTCTGAAATAGCCCTAGTTGATCCAAGCTCACTATCATATTTAGCACGAATGTCGTGAGAGGTTTCTAAATCTTTAATAGGTCCAGCAAGATCTTCTTGATGAATCTTATATCTTTCGCCAATCTCTTCCTTGCGCTTAGTTACTTCGTCTTTAAGCCAAGACTCGCTAAGACCAAGACCTCTTTGCATAGCATATGCACCAGTAACCCTCATGCTGGCTGGAATTTGTTTCGCTATTTCAAGCTCTCTAAGATTAAGCATTGCCGCATCTTCTTTGGTAAGAGCCTGTTTTCGTTCTCTTGAGGTTACTGCATATTTTCTTTCAGCACCACCATACTTAATGTACTCTTGTTCCGCTATAGATTTTTCAAGAAACTCTTTATTAGCCCTAAGCCATAATGCTTTATCTTCTGCCAAATCTGGTCTACGTTCTTTTGCAAATGGGGTTTCTGCAAAAGGTAGAAGGTCGTACATTTCCCTTCCCCATTCAGAACCCAATAATGCTTCCTCTGCTCCTGGCGCGTTGATCATTGTTCCAGCAAGCATACCGTACTCATTTGATATGCCATATGCTTCCCATACATCATAAGCATTCTGCTTTAGGGAGCGAAGTGTGCTGATTGCTCTGCTAATCTTTGGGTTATTTCTCATGTAATACGGAAGCCTTGTTTGCTGCTCATGGCTACCATATCTTTGTATTTCTCTTAGACGATCATAAGCCGTCAAACCTGCTGTTTGTCCAAATAGCGAAATTTGATCTGGTCTAGTACCGAAAGCCTCCAAATTGGCTTTTTGACCAGTAAACAGGAACTCATCCAATGTTTGCTCAAATGATCGCACGTTCCACGCAGCCATAGCGCTAGAAACTTCTTTTGATGCAGAAAACCTTGATGATCCGCGACCACCGCGACCACTACCACCACTACCACCATATCCATAAGAATAAGATGGGGAAGCTCCAGTAGGCGTCTGTGATTGAGCTCCAGTGCCCATAGCACCAGAAGCAATCGCTAAATTTGTCAAGTCATCCATTAGTGATGCTGGTTGTGCCTGACCACTTGATTGAACTCTTGGATCATTTTCGGCATCATATTGCTCATACTGCTTATTCATTGATCTAATAGTGTTCTGGTAATTAACAAGATCTCTATTGGTATTAATGACCTTGTTTGTATCTGTTGAAACTAGCTGTACTCCATTACCAGTAGGATTATTCTGGAAAGTTAATCCATGATATGGTCCCCATTGCTGCATGATGCTCTGCACTAGTGGATTATCCTGTATTCCCTGTTTTGCAAACCCATATGCCATGCCAGCAAAAGCTGCTGGATCTTGCCAGTTGCCCAAATCATTTAGGTTCTTTGTGCCCTTAAGAATTTGGAATATGTTTGTTGCATTAGATATCTTAGTGTTGAAAAGTTCGTTTTGAAGATCTATGTCAGAAACTGCTGCGCCAGCTTCAATTTTTGCTGCTTTATTTTGTCTAACTAGTGATGTAGAGGTTTTGTGACCCTCATAATGCTCTCCAAGCCTTGATTTTAGAGCAACGCCAAATTCGCTATCTTCGCCAATTTTTCCTTCTGCCACCAATTGGTTCATGCGTATAATTCTGTCGCCAAGACCCATTTTCTTCATTGACTCAAACTCTGGGATAAGGTCTTCCCATTGCCTTATCTGTCTATCTGCTAAGGAAATACTTTCATCTGGCGAGAGTCTTGCTGACCGAGCACCCTTTATTTGACCGAACAACTGTGCCATACCTCGCGCAGATAGATCATCAGACTCCATCATAACTGCACCAAACGCACCAACTACGTTTCCGAATGGGTTTTTTTCGTTCCAAGGAACAGGAACAAATTTAGCATCACCGAATTTTGCCTTTGATGTGTTTATTGAAACCTGCAACCCGCCACCTTCGCTTTGACTTAAGAAAGCGCCCTGTAGTGCGTTTACTAAACTTTGGGGCGCATATTCCTGATCAACTGCAAGTTGTGAGTATTTTGTACCGATGCCAGTCATAGCAGAGTAATACGTCTTCGGCTCTAAATTAAGGGCTATACCTGCAGACATAAGCCTTCTAATAAGCTGGTTATGTGTACCACCCATTGCAAAATTCTTTTGGTAGCTGGCGTTTGCTGTCTTATCCACGAACTCGGGTCCCACATCGTGATATGGTGACTTTGCCCAAAGCGAGCTATCTGGAGCTCTCCCAGAAAGTTGCCAGAGATAATTCATGCGATTTAACATTGTTGGAGATTTTTTTAGCGCTAGATCTTCTCCCTGCATCATATATTCCATAGCTTTTTCTTGCACTTCTGGACCTTGCTCTTTCAATAGCTGTTTTGTATATTGAAACTTTTCCTCTGCCGTCATTCCACCGATAGCATTAACAAATTTGCCTGGTTCTCCTGTAGCGCGACCAATAGCAACATATACTTCAAGCGCGTCGGCATCAAAGTCGCCCATAATGTTTGCTTGTTCAGGAGACATAATAATGTTCTGCGACCTTATTCCTGCCGCTTCTGCCTGTTTCGCTATTTTCGCAACAACATCAGAGTTCCCCTGCGTTAATATTTGATATAAACCAGTAGAGGCAGTTCCGTGTGGACCTGCTATTTGTCCAATCCTTGGCTGTCGTGTCCCAATACCGACTGCTCCACCGATAAAGGTATTAAAGTAGGATTGAAGCGATTTCACATCATGTATATCGCCTCCGCTTATTTGATATAGGCTGCGCAACCCAGGATCTAGTATCGCAACTTGTCCTGGCTCTAATAGCGTATTTCCTTCATATTTAGAATGAATACCATACGGCGTTTTTGTAAGGTTATCAGATCTAAGATATGTTTTAGCAACGCGCCTGATCATATCAACGCCACTCTCGAAACTAACGTCATCTCCAGCAGCCAATCCCCGCGCAGTCCTGATAAATCTCTGCGGGAGTCTTGCTAATGACCTGTCTTGAATTTCGGAATCTTCACCAGGATCAATATTTAGCGTGTCGGCATCAATACGTTGAACAGCAGATATGCTAGGCAAGTAGGCTCGCTTTTTACCAAGAGCGAACTCAAAACCGAAGTCTCCATCACCAAACATATTTCGCATTTCTGTGTTAAGTTTCTCAAGAGCCCCTGCAGAGCCTCCTTCTGAAGCTTGAATAGTAGCCAATATGCTAGTAAAGTCTGTCCTGCTTAATCTTCTCCCCTCGATGTTTGTTGACTCGTCACCAATATGTATATAAGCACCAGGAGGTGAGTTGCCTCTTAGTGTATTAGAGAATGACTTCGAGAGCTCGTCTAATGCGCGCTCTGTCGCGCCAGACTCTTGCTTCGTTCTCTTTCTAAACTCTACAATATCACCCTTTCCAGCAGCACCCATTATGTGATCTATATAATCATAAGAATCTCGTGCTTTCCCGAACCATTCGATTTCTGGATTAATCGCAATTTCTTTTGCGCGAATAACTTCTTGGAGCGCAAACCCCTGATAGATTTGCTGACCACCACGAAGTTTCTCGCCAGGAAGGAATGTAAAGGCGGCATCTGTTAAAACCCTTGCCTCCTGTTCTGTTATATTATATGGAGTATGTTTAAGCAAATTCCTTACAGCCCCCTCGATAAAATAGTTTTTTGTTTTTTCCGTAAATTCGCCAACAGGCAAAAATCCATAATCTCTTGATATGCCATACTTCTCAAACATTTTTTGTTGTTGCGCAGCAACTTCCTGATCAACAATAATTTGTCCACTCTTGTCTATTTTTTTAACAATATTCTTTGTTCCTAATATAGAATACCTCATCGCCTCAAGTACGTGGACACCACTTTCATATCCAAGAACCTGCGCGATACTATTAATAGACGCTGGCTGACCCTCTTCTAAGCCGCGATAATATGTTTTTAGCCCTTTCTTCTGCTCCATAGACAAATTGAGAGACTGCAACATTTTCTTCTGTTGAGCGCCACTGGCAATTCTGAACGCACTCCAAATAGCACCTTCTGCGGACTTAAATGGAATAACAGCCTCTGTGGAAGCCTCAAGCTCAAGATTACCAGATTTACCCTCTCTCCAAAGCCCCATCATGCCTCTTGGCAATGGCATATTAGTGCTTTTTGTATAATTTTTGAACGACATAGGTTCTGCTTGCAACACATTAAGCCCAATCGACATAGCTCTAACGCCTCCGTCATTCTCGGGAGTCGCTTTATATTCAAACTGTGTCACGCCCTGAGCCTGTAAAGCCGGAATGAGAGTTGTCTCTACAAACTTCTTGCTAGCAGAACTATTTGTCCATTCTAGAGGAAATGTGGCTACAACACTCTCAACACCAACGTGTCTATTGTTTGTGCTAACCAATAAAGCCTTTCTGTCTATATTTCCTTTTTCCATGCCGACTAGATCACCAATTCTAACGGTAGAACCTGCCTGTATTAAGTTTTTCCTCTCCAGCTTATTTGGAGTAAATTCATTTGCTAACTGAAACCGAAGCTTGCTCTCCCCGCTTTCTGTTTGATAAAAAAGATCTTCTGGGCGTCTTAACTCAATTGGAACATCAATGGTAGACCTAAATGTTGCTTCAAGCATTGCTTTATTTTCCACGCCTCTAATTTTATTCAGGAAACGTGATGGCAGCATAACACTAGAGATAGCCTCGCCAGAAATACTACCACTCCCGATTGTTGGAATCATGCCTTTTACTACTAATTGCTTCCCACGCGGGTCGCCCTCTGCAAAAACTGCCGTTTCCTGTCTCCACGCAGGATCTTCTGGGGGCTCGAACATTCTTGTTTTAGACACGGCTCTTATTGGCGCATAAGGTCGCTTACCTATTTGCGCTGCTTTTGTTGGCGTATTAGTTAAAGACGAATATCCACCAGAAGCCATCGGAACGCCAATGGTTTCTGCCGTAGTCAAGCGTTTGGTTTCAGATATTGTGTCAAGCGCATATATATCTCTTGGCAACCCAGGTATTTTTCCAGCGGTCGCATCTGCTCTTGCGGCACGCATTGTAATACCCTCAATGTCATGTACTCCTTTTGGAACATTCTGCAGACCAATAACGGGTCCAGCGCCCATTGCTTCTATTCGTTCTCTAGCGCTAGATTCTGCCCCTCTCAGCGCAAGCGGAATGCCACCGATCCTAACAGGACGTCCTGTTGCATCCGAAATCTCCACTCCGTAACTTAAAGATATTCTCCAAAGCTTGTCGTATCTTGTCTTGTCAATCTCATCCATGTCATTCATGCCACCAGGGCGACCAACTATCGCGCCCCCGACTAATGCAAATATATGCTGCAGCGGATTTAGTACCGCAGATGGATTGCGCGTTTTGTCAAATTGGTAATATTTATAATTAAGAGCGTCATTTGCATTTACTGGTAAAAAGCCAGGAGTTGTTGATTGATATGTCTCGCTACCATACAGAAATGGTTTTTCGCCATGAAATCCCATAATAAACTTAAAGTAGTTGCCAGACTCCATATCTTTTGGGCTTTTGCTGGCTGTAACAACACGCATTCCAGACGGAGCATGGCTGCCAACTGGAGGGATATATTCTTCTTGACTAATAATAAGAGGAGTGTTCTTCCCAAGAAGATCTTTGACAAACTGAATGCCCTCATCGACTAAGTTTTCTGGTGATTTAGGTTCCCAAATAGACATATTGTTGCTCCATTACTTTGGTGCGTTTCGGCTCATAATAGCATCAAACATCTTTTTCATCGAGAGTCCCATAGAGTATTCTCTCATAAAAATGTGTGGTTGTTGCATCAAACCTCCAGGCATTAATAAATGACCTGTTGATTCAATGATCTCTACACACTCTAATATAGCAGGTTTTTCAGGAATTGTTTCACTATGTGCGCCAGGTGGAGATAGCGCAATTAGATTGAGTTTATTGTAATAAACCTCAATCTCTTTTTTTATTTCTGTAAGATGTTGGAGTAAAAGAGTCTCGCCGTACTCGGTACTTATCCCATTAAAGGGGTTGCCCAATCAAAGTTGACCCTCAGCACGCATTCATAAATTTCATTGGCAACAAATGATGGCAGCGTTCCCCAAGCTCGTTCAAACTCTCCAACGCCCATACTGAGCCCAGGGACTCCATTTGAGTCTGCGAAACGGAATAATGGTTTTCCGTCCTTGTCTTCAATGTTGCAACTACATAGTGTGCAGCGGACCTCAAGCCTTTTGAGCTCTTCCATTGACCAGTTAGACCGAACTTTAAACTCTCCAGGATTGTCGTCAAAGAATCTTTCGTTCTTTGATAACAGAAGACTTCGCGCCTCATTGTCGATCTGAGTAGCTTGTTTGATCGAAACCTTTGTGGCGCCACCCTCTGGAGGGAACTTGAGATCTGTTTTTTCTAGGATAAATTCTTGGATGACTGGTGCAGATAGACGTAATGGCATTTTATCTCTCCTAAAAACATAGAATGTGAGAGGGGTAGTTGTCTACCCCTCTCTTATTCTACCACTAAGTTGCCCAGGTGTAACCGTTTTCTGCATTGGTTAACGTGAACTGGCAGTAATCGCCAGCAAAGTCAAGAGCAACGCCAGAAAACCGCATGGCAACGGCATCGTTTCCGACAAGCGGGATCGCTCCCTGCATGGCAAGCATCACATTCGCCAACTCAATGCGGAGTCCGTACTTGACGTTACTTCCAGGAATTACGTCTGGAGATTCCGCAAGCAGGTCAACACGAGTGGTGAACGGTTTTGCCGACCACTCAAAGCCTGTCTTTGAGCCAGTGAGCAGCATACGGTACAGATCAGGATTCTGCCACAGGACCGTGAGATCAACTGCAACAGACCGACTTCCAATGGTGACACCCTGCATGTACGGCGATCCGAAGACGCGCTCATACCGAGCATCAATGGGAGTGTTCGCAATCGTAACAGAACCATTGATTACAGGTAATTCGACACCATTGTAGGCAGGAACCTGAACGTAGCCAGCTACCTGACAGCCGATGGGAATTGATTCGTAAGTTTCAAAATCGCCATCGTCTACGTGCCATCCACCAGTAGAGCCAGAGGTGACACCCCAATCAGGATCGGTTTCAATGGTGAAAGTACGCCCGAGAACGGCAAGCTGAGAACTGATTAGACCATCATTGGGAAGAGTCATGCTCATTCCAAGGATTTTGCAGTCATTGTATGTTTCGCCAAGACCGTAATCAGATTCATCATCATCGCCACCAGGGATGAACTTCCTGAAACCCATCCATTTGACGCGAGAAGGATGATCATCGTCAATAGTGAAGACATTGGCATAAGCCGAATCGTCTTCCCAACCAACGCTAACGTAAACGTCAGATTCCGCAGTTCCAGGAAGCGTCACGCTGGTAACGGTAGTGAAATCATTAGCACCAACGATAGTTTCCTTTGGCGTAATACCAACTTCACGTTGACCAGCCCCTGCACCAGATGAGAAGTCAAACGTCTCGGGTCCACCAGAACCAGCAACAATAACGGAGCCAGCAAATGTTTGAGTCGCGCCTTTCCAGACACGAACAGCCAATTTGCCAGCAGCAGGGGGAGCAGTAATTCCAGTTGAAATTACCTGCGATCCCGAAGTGAGAAGAGTCCTGTCCAAGATACTTGTGAAAGTAATCGCCGGAACAGTCTCCTTTAGATAACCCAATGCTCCATAGAGGAGCCAACCAAGTGAGTTTTCAAGGCGGGGGTTGAAAGTAACCGCCCCACCAACTGAAACACCGCTTTTATACGGAGATCCAGGTAAGGGGCGACCACCAACTTCCTGAGCGCCGATTTGCTGTCCATCCGTAACTCCAAGACCAACCTGCAGGGCTTTGTGCCGATACCAATTACCATCGACAACAGCAACGCCCTTAGCTGATTGAGGTCCGAAGCCGAAGATGCCAGCGCCAGATGTAGTAGCCATAATAAGTCTCCTTCTTGCTTAGTATTCTCGTGCCGTCAAGACCTGCCAGAAGAGTTGACCGCGATAAATATATTGTGTTTCAGGTCCACCAGATTGAGTATAGGTAGACTTGTACACAATAAGTTTTAGAGCGCGTTCACCATACTCATCGACAAGATCAGATACTCGAGCTCGTTCTGTCCAATGTTGCACTTTGCCTAGAAAGTCATACGCTTGGTGAATGGTGTCGTCAAGGGACATTCCCTCTGCTACACCATAAAAGCCAATATCTATTACGCCTCGTCTCCACCAGTAAGACCCACCGCCAACCTCGCGTCCAGGTATTCTTAGAGACACTTTCTCCATATCCTCAAGGGTTACGATCCCATCAACCGTAGTGTCGTTTCTAGTGTTGCCACCACTTATCGCAAGATAAGTGTGCTGTTCTAGAGGGCTGTCCTGAAAGCGACCAACCTTTACGACCTCAGCTTCTGGAATATAAGTCGTGAGGTGTTCTTTGAGGCGATTCAATATAAGCTCTGTTATCACTTCTGCGCCCTTTCTAGCGATGGAAATAGCTTGACTTCGTTTATAAACCTCTGCATCAACATATTACTTGTATCTCTCAGCGGATTATCGTCTGGACTGCCAGAGTCGATTTTCGTGTTGAATTGACGTAGCTGAGCCGCCGATACTGCGCTTGAAGCCAGTACATAGGCGGTTGCGTAATAGATGATCGCCAGATCCGCGAATGGAGGAGTATCCATATTGTCACTCGCGCTCCCGCTGGTATCAACTTCGGTCCAAGTAGTGTAATAATACACGTCCATGACCTCATCGGTACAATCAATCGAAAGTGTTAAGTAACCGTTAGGATACTCGATCCACATAGGGTCAGAGGGGAATGTACCAAGAGTTGGATTTATCACCCAATGCCTTAGCCATTTCTCATCAGTAACAGAGTACACGGCATCTACAAGATAAACATCATCGGGAAGATCTATGAGCGAGCCACTTGTAACAACGACCCCTTTTTCAATAGCCCTTTTAGAGAGCCAAGGAAGTATGGCGTTTATAGCAGCGTTTATACCATCCAGAATTATTAAATCTGGATAAGTACCTGTCCCGCCCTTTAAGAGCGATCTAACCCTTTGGTGAATATCTATGTATTTGCTCATTACTGAACTTTCCTAGCTCCCTTAAGGCGGGTTGAACCAGCAGAGAACACGACCTCAAACAACTCGGGACGGAAGGGCTGATAACCCATGTACTGATCCCAAGTAAACCGATAGATGGCTTTGTAGTCGTCAATCGGGTCAATAGCGTAGAACCTCGGAGGCTGAGCAACACCACCAACAATCGCTTCGCGTCCACCAACAAAGATGCTGGCGTGAACGTTGCGACCAAGAGTAATGTAACCGTAGACTCCACCACCAAGATCAACATTGTAATCCAAGAGGATTGGTTGGTCTAAGGTGATGCGCCGTGTGTTGGTGTCGATAGACACAACACGCCGATTCATTGCAGTACCTTCCTGGAAGTCAACGCCATCGGTGATGCCGTAATCGCTGGTAACAGTCTTGTGGATTGTGATGATATCATTCACCGAGATTGAGCCAAGGCTACCAGTTGTGGCAACGCCTAGCTGAATGTAGTTAGTGATTCCATCGGTTGACTGACCAGGCAGATAAGTGCCATCAACTTTGGCGGACGCATGACAACCATCACCAGCGGTGTGAGCAGCGGAGATGGGGGCGCGAACAATCACGGCGCCAGCGTTCCAGAGGGTACATTTCGGAGTCTGCACGAAGCGCACGTTCTTGAATGAACCAACTTCATAGTTCATAAGACTGCGATCCTGCATGTACTCCTGCCGAGAGACCCAGCCAGAGTCCTGCTGAATATCATAGATTACGCCAGGGGTAGTGTAGCAGACAATGAAGCCCTCAGCCCCATTAGGACCAAGCGCCTGATTGACACCACGATTCGCCATCCCAAGCCAGATATCCATAGCGATATCGGGATCTAGCACATCGCTAGTTCCAATATCATTGAAGTCTGACCCGCCACCCATCATCAGATTAAAGCCAGTATCAAAGGCTCCACCGATCAGGGCATTACGAGCCAGCATGTCGTTGATATCGACTTCTGACTGACCAAGCGCACCACGCATGATATTGCGGAGTCCAGCCTGATTGTTTTTCTGCCAGTAGGTGATCATATCGTCATACTTGTGGTATGCGACTTTTGATCCGTTGTGCTGGAAGGCGATCTGCACTTGCCGACTATCGAGATGCATTGCGGGCATCCAGATCTGGCGGCTCGCAAGCGCTGTGAAGTCGGGGTGAGGATCAAGAAGTTCGGTCATGGTCATGCTAGTGGCACGAACATCACCAAGATTCTTTTGGAAGGTCAGAATATCCTTGAAAACTGACCTCAAACGCCACTGATTAATCAGTTCGGGATCGTACCATTCCCGCTGATTTTTGTCCATAACGGACCAGGGCTCATCACTATAATAAGTATCGAAATCTCCAGTAGCCATTGTAGGCTCCTTTCACTAAATTATTTCTTGTTTTTGAGTTCGATGTAGATTTGCGATAGCTTTTCAAACTCTGCCTGATCCTTCGGGTCCCTTGAACCTGCAAGCAAGTTCAGGCGATCATACACGCTCTCAATATCGTTTACTGGAGGAGTCTGCGTTGTAAACTGCGTTGACCCAGGAGGCGTGTTCTTGAGTGTGTCCGATGCTTTGGAGTCAATCTGCTTTACAATCGTTTCGTTGAGCACTTGCAATTTTTCATCAAGTAGCTCTGGCGCAATGTCTGGAATCAGACCATTAAGCTCCAAATTGACTAGCATTGGATATTTGGCAGCGACAGTTTTTAGGCGCTCGTACTGCCTTGCTTTCGCATCCACATCGTTTTGCCTCTCAGATAGCGCTTTGTCTTTATCGCCAAGAGAAGCCTGCAACTTTGAGAGCTCGCTTTGGGCATGTACAAGATCTTGCTTCACCTTCTCATGCTCTTCGGTTAACGTAGTGTATTTCTGCGCTAAGTCGGCATTGTTGGCGTGCAATTTGTTGTACGTTCCTTGCAAACCCTTGTACTGCTGTTCCCAATCAGTTGATTTCTCCTGTTGGGTCGGCGGGTTCTGATTTCCAGCGCTAAAAGTGCCACTAGTGGGCACTTGCGGAGGAGTCTGTTCCTGACCGCTTTCAGGGATTTCGTTACCATTGGCGTCTTTACCCATTTCAATCTCCTTCTTTTGTACTAGATGGTTTTGCTAACTTCGGTTTCGCAAGACTTTCAGGGTCTTTAACCTTCTTGTTTTGGAATCCACCGCCACCCTCTTCAAATGGATTCTTTTGTTCAAACTTGCTCAATTCTTCTTTTTCGTCATAGATCTGTTCAAGTTCTTTCTCAACGTCTTCAATATCGCCCATCATATCCAAACCGTGTTTGATGGATGAGAGGTTAGCGCCAAGTCTCGTAGCAACTTCCGTAACAATATCCATACGATCTCTTTTAAGGGTCGGGTACCAAATCTGGCGAATGCGCATTTTTGCATGTTCGTCAGTAATACCAAGATCATTGCCGTTAGTGGTCAAGATCCTGATGATGATTTTTGCAACCATATTAAGTCCAGCGGTCCATTCAACACGCTCCATTTGTGCATGAGTCTCAAGAGCCCACATACGAGTAATTAGAGTCTGGCTGGATCGTTGTGAACCCTCGTCCTCTCCATCACAAACGGCAGGATGGATGGCGTCTCTACGATACTGCTTGTAAAGAATCTCGGTTACAAGCTTTTCCATAGCGGTGGACGCTGTTGAGCTTCTGCGAAGACTAAAAGCGTCTGGTTGTGCTTCTTGTCCTGTAACATTTACACCAGAGCCAATATCGACCTGCATAACGCCAGGGACAAGAGATTTTCGGACAATCTGACCGTTAATGTTTCTTGTAACTACGATATCATGACTGTCTGCTGAAACCGCGTCACCATAGTCAGCTACTCTCGAGTTCATCTCTAAAACAATGCCCTTTACGGCATCGAATACGTTATCACCATAGAATGATGTTGCGTTTCTGACGTGCGGAATGTAGACTGCGGGAACAATGCCCAATACATTCACAGGTCCAAATGGTATCAAGCCCCTTTTGCCGCTAGGCATGAGAACGCTTCGAGCAGCACGCTTGCTGTTGACATACACCTCATAACGCCTTTTGGTATAGTGTTCGCTTAACCAGTAAATGTCGTCTTTCCAGGGGGAGATACCACCCATTGCGCCAGTAACTTCCTCGACAATATTCTGGTTCTCGAGCTCAATCCGCGAAATAGGTTTTACAATCCAAGCCTCTTCCAGATCGAATGGATTAGAACTGTTCGGAATGCCAACAAAGAATTTCGGGCTAGGAGCCTCGATAGAAATTGGTATCGTTTTGTCTGACGAGATTGGATCATATTTCACATAAAAGACGCAACCACCATAGCGTTGCGACATTAGACCATTACCTATTTGGATATCCCGCCCATTGTTCTCGTACCACGCTTGAAGAAGGACATGCTCTAGAGCATTGCGCTTATTGCGCTCTTCATCTGTATCTTCTTCGTGAGATCTGGGAGCCACTCTGGGAGTAACAAGAACCTGATCGCTATCTGCGATATCGCCAAATAGCATAGCAACATGGCGTACACAAGTGCCCTTGATAGGATTGATCTTAACAGGATATTTCTTAACTGTCTTTCCTGCAATCTCAAGCTCTTCATCAAGGATTGTGCCATCATACCAAGTATCATGCTCATTATACTTACTCAAATTCATCTGAAATTCAGAGTAAGGGAAATCAGGTGGAAGCATATCCGGCATGATGCTTTGCGCTGTTCTAAGTTGTTGTAAGTACCGTTCCGAAGAAATGGTCATAAGCGCTCTTTCGGGTTATTATTATCCACAATATCAGTATTGTTTATACAACTATATCACCAAATATGCAAGTGATTATCTCTCGTTTCTCCACTCTGGACGCCCAAATAGCTCTAAAAAGGCATCTTGATCGCTGTAGAGACTAAGAATATGCTCTGCTGTTCCGTTCCTCTGCTCCAAATCGAATCGACCTATCGGCATACGCCTCAAGGAGATCATCGTCCTGCTCATCGCCTTTATGAGCGAAGTCAGAAGGCGTAATATGGAAGAGAGCCCGAATGACATGAGCCGACATAGCAAACGCTGCCACAATATCTTGAGAGATTTTAGGTTCACCGATTCTGTCCTTTGCTGGGTCATAGTTGGTAAGTTGTGACCTGATACCTACAATTATATCAGCCCAGGTCATTAATTTGGCTTCGATCATAAGTCTGGCATTGATAAGATACATTGGTTTCTTACCACCAGAGAAATCAAGACCGTGTATCGCCTTATCAATAATGCCATCAAGATTAATTTGACCTAACCATCCACCAGTATCTTCAACTTTACCACGATCCAAAACATAGGTGTTTAGCAACTCTGCCGTTGCCTTTTGCGGACCAGTAGAGTCAACGCCATTGTAGATAGGCTTGTATTTCATCATTAACTGAAAATACTTTACCAGGAATGGCGTGATTGAACCGTGACCAGATCCCCACCAGAAACCAGCCAGCATACACCGCTGTTCTGGGAAATTGGTGATATCCCACACCATACAGGTTGGCGCATTTCGGTTTGGAGCTTCACCAGTGCCAGGATCAGCAATCAGGATATAAGAATGATCGGGGGCTGCAGGTAGTTCATATTGCACAACACCAGCAAGTTTTGTAGACGCGATATGGAATCCATCTTCGTTATTGGCAACACCGTCTTTTGCGAAACTGCTCAACATCTTACTCTCACAGGCGTGGACGCTGTTTGTGGAGAAATACAAGCCAGAGCCTTGCGGTCTATGACCCTCAATAAACTGATCCCACTCATCTTCTGGAACATCTTTGAGAATGTCCCTTAATTGCTCTGGAGTAATGTTCTCGTTTGCTCTCGTTGAAACAGTAATGGACAGGTGTTCATTGGGGAGACTGTCTGCCATATCATAGCGATACCACAGTTCAGGATTGTCCCAAGAGTTACTGCACATGCTGAGACGCCCTAGCCTGGGTCTGCCTCTCTTCGTAACGCCCCTAAGACGTGAGCCAGCATTCCTAATTGTGTCGCTGAGGTCGTCAATAAGACCTGCTTCGTCTATATTCATCCAATCGCCATCCCAAGAGAGGATCTGGGAGGCGTTCTTGTCTACTGACATAAATTCTAGCGATGAATTTACAAGATGCTGTCCGACATAAAACTTGAGCTTTATCATTGGATAGGGTCTGCGCGGGCACTCATAAATGAGCTTGCCAAAAGGCGTATCTTCTGACAGGTCCATAATTAGGCGATACATAAGCTCTGACTGCCAAGCGCGTGGCGCAGCATTCATGAACTTAAAGTCAAGCGTTGTCATTGACCACACAGAGGCAGATACAGCGACACAAAGTGTCTTGCCAGAACCAAACCCTCCAATTACGACAATTCTTGTCTGATCTGCAAGGTGGAACATCTTTTGCCATCGTCCCCACTCAGCAAAGTTGTTGTCGAAAACAAAGCCCTTTTCAGATCCCTTCGGGCGAAAGAAATAGTTTGTGATAAGGTCGGGGTTTTCTCTACCGAGACGCAGTATCTCTATCTCGTCTGGCGACAATGAGTAAATTCTACCCATAAGTTACCTTGAATGGATAATGCTGTTGAATAGGCGCTGTGCTTTTACGAACTTATCATAACATTCGTATTTGCCCTGGATATGATCATTAACGATCTTTTCCGCTTTTGCAAGATCAAATACAAAAGTTGTTTTATTACGATCATCAAGAAAGTACCTTATTACAGGTACTTCCTCTGATAACAGTAATACTACAGTGTCTCTATCCGTTGAGTGGTATTCTTGTGTAGACATATGCACTTCCTCTATGAGCTAAAACTGGTGTCGTTGTACATGTTCTTGTCTACCATTTCCTTGAACTTTGGGACTCCGTTTGTGAGATAGACGGAATAGCATGTTTGTCCGCGCATCACATAACCAGGTCGGTGTTCCCCCTGCCAGATCTTTTCTAAAGTTGTCCAAAGTTGAAAGTCACTTTCTAGCGTTACAAAACCATATGCGTCTGCTGTCATTTTATCGTCTCCTTATAAGAGTGTTTTACTCCATTTATCATACCACTTATTCCATCACTGGCAAAGCGGTATATTGAGCCTCAAGACCATTCTCTTTGCTCCAGAGAAAAGCCTCGCTCGCCCTTAATGATCTGTACCCGCTGTTGAATGTCCACGCATCAAAGGAGACTAGACTCCTGATAATGCGCACGACCATTCCAGCGCTTTCATCAACAAATGGCACAAGCTCTTTCTTGTGATGCTTGTCGCCAGTATGCCATTCCCTGTACTTCGTCTTAGCCCAAAGCTCAGGCTCGTCAAGAGCCATGACTGTTGGAAGCTTGTTAAGGGGCATATCATAACCGTGATTGAAGCCAATTAGGTTAGAGCCATACTTGTAATACTTAGTGGCTTTAGCCTCATTGTTTATATTAACGTTTTCGCAGTCGTGATACCAGCACTCGAGAGCATCACCCAAATAAAAAGCGCGCTGCTGATCGTGGTTTCCTGGGATTATCAGAACATCAACAGGCGCTATTTGGGCACAGGTGTCTATCATCCAGACACACAACTCCCTGCCCTTCCTGAATGTTTTTTGCCATCGCGTGTCCTCTTGCTGAGGAGTACCACTGGTAGTTGTGTTTTGCTTATTGTCAACATTGAAAAAGTCGTTGCCAAGCGGGAGTAATATCCTGTCAATCTTTGTTTCTTTCGCCATAGCGAGAAGTCGCAAGAGAGAAGACTTAACGGCTTTGGTAGCCAGTTTGATATCGTAATTTTCTCCACTCTCTTCATCCCAGGTGAGCCTGCCGAAGTGAATGTCGTACATAGCGATCTCGTAGAGATGGGCATCTTCTAGCGCTGGATATTCAATTTTCTCGTATTTGGGGGCAAATTTTTTCGCGTCCTCAATCATTTCCTGGATTGTGTCTCGTGCTTCGATCTCTTTCTTTTTCTTTACAAACCTGATCTCTAGATGATAAAGGGGAACAACAAGCATCTTTCCTGAGTCCCTTACTTTTCCGTGAAGGGTCTTACCATCTTCAACGTCCCATTCAACTTCCCGATCTTTCCTGTAACCTTCCGATGTTTTTACCTTAAACCTTTCAATTTCCCACTCCGTTAAGTCAATCTTGAACTTCTTGATTATGTCCTCTTTCGATAACATTCTCTCAGAGGCACAGACGATATTGATGAAGTCGTCCCCCTGCTCAAACTCAGATCTTTCGCTTCCTGGACTACCAATGGGGTGTTTATTACTGTAAGGACCACCACTACTTCCACCAACCATAAGCCTTCTGTATACGCCCCTTGCCTGTTCACCATCTATTACCTCGCCTGGACTCATTCTAGAGATATGTTCTGCTTTCTCTTTCCACGTTAAGTCTGTAGTGTTTGTGAGCTCGATCAACATTTCGGTTTGCGCTATTGAGAGCTCTGGTAATTTCTTTGGCATAGTGTCTCCTTTTTGTCTATGTAACACTTTTACCATTATACACGCCATTTTCACTTGCGCAACTGATAAAGTTGCCATATGATATGAGCAGGAGAGCCACACTATAAAAGGATATGTTGGTTGCTAGACAGAAAACAGCGAAAAGGCACTCTCTAGCGTAAAGAATCCACGTCCGCGAAGGCTACTCCAAACTGGGTCGAGCGTAACAGGCGTAATAAAAGGCTAGCGTATATGGCGTAGACGTTTTTCGACTATCTCCTAGCAACAGGTGCAATTCCTTACCGACCCAAGTTTCAACGAATTTTTTGAAAAACAGACTTTTTACTATACGAATAATCCCCTGCGGGACTATACAGGGGATTATTCTCTGACTTTGACTGAGGTGATTGTCGACACCTCCCGATTTTACTGAGGATCGTTTTCGCGCACCCAACAGATAAGGGCTTCGTTGGCAACGTCCACCCAATTGATTTCACCATTACCCTCAAGGAACTTGTCATACATCGCCATGAACCACCGCATGAATCTGGTGTTCTGGTGATCCCATTCCTCTGTCTCTTCAACAGGGCGCTTTTTCCACTCATCGCCTTTTTCTGGTAACTTCTCTTCCAGGCGATCAACCATTTCCCCAACGAAAGCGGGGATGTAGCAGTCAAGTGTTTCTAGATAGGTCGTTTCCTCTTCTTCTTCCATCTTAGTCTCCTTCTTCTTCTCTAGTTGGTTTGATTTTGTTTACAAGAGCATCAAGGTCTGCGTAAATAGGAACAAGGCGCTCATATAAATCTAGTAAATAAGTACTGGCTATCTTAGCCTGTTCAATTAATGTATCATCTGAGTCTGAGTTTAGTGGCTTGATTGATGCTTCAAAAGCAGCAAAAAACTTTGCGTAAGCAACTAGGACCTGGGCACTCTTTGCCTCAAGTTCAACAACACGATCAACTGCGATTTTATGTTCTGACTCAAGTCGTTCAATGTATTCGTTTGTCATCTGTAAATCTCCTTTTCTATGCATATTATACAACCCCCTTAACTTGGGCTGTCAAGGGGTAAATTTGTATCTCATTTATGAGACACGAATTAGCTTGTATCTCACTTATTGCGAAAAGTGTTACACAAACTTATCAAGTTTGTATACATTCAGAAATCAAAGTATATGAACTGCCCCTGTTTGTATACATCGCTAGAACTAATATATCTTCCGCGATATATCGTAATCCGTCACTTTTTTCAATATACTGACGTGTTACGAAATTACCTTACTTCCATAATTAGGTGTAAGGGTATTATCGCAGTAAAAGATTTCAACCCCAATGAGAACTAACGCCACTTTGTTTTCATTCGTGCTGAAGATATAAACAAATTCAGCACGGTTGTTATTATCATGTGACATTTTTCAATAAAAAGTAACATTTTAATAACTATTAAATTAGCAATAAGTTAATATTTCAGCGCCCAACTGCTAACATAATCACGATTATTATAATTACGATTATCTCATTCTCGTTACATTGTATCAATTGAAATGATATAGTGCATCAAAAATGATACAGTGAAAATCCGTCATCGAACTCCAGATTTTCAAGGTAATTTGCATATTTGGACG
>ERZ724503.77-NODE-77-length-29814-cov-4.519238_pt1 | contig 29814 bp, 36 predicted proteins | sample MGYA00376036_ERZ724503 | MGnify/ENA primary metagenome ERZ724503 (study PRJEB28724, sample SAMN07190885) | wastewater metagenome | isolation source: influent of sewage treatment plant in Hong Hong | place: Hong Kong | collected 2016-03-17 ...
GATGAGGCGGCAAAAGCTGCTGACGACGCGGATGAAGATGAGGATTCGACTGATTCTGGCGCAACTGAGACTACGTTATCTGATAAGGATAAGTCGAAGCTCATGAGCGACCCTGTTACCGCTAAGCTTGTTGGAATTCTGGAGCAGACTTCTGTTAAGCTTGCAGAGCAGGAGAAGAAGTTCAAGGACATCGACGTTGAGTCGAAGGTTGCGAGGCTTTCTGAGACTGCTACGTCTAAGAATGTTCTGCTTCCCGCTAAGATCAAGGATGCCGCTAAGAAGCTGTTTAGCGAGGTTGACACGTCTGTTTCGGACAAGGTTCTTCATCTGCTGTCCGAAATGATTAAGACTGGCGTTGCCCCTGTGGGTGAGGCGTTCAGCGGCGGCTCCGGTGGCGATATTGATACCGGTGATCCTGTCAAGAAGTTTAATGACGCTGTTGCGGCTAAGATGGCTTCTGATAAGATGACGTTCTCCGATGCTGCTCTTTCTGTGGCAGCTGAAAATCGTGATCTCTACGACGCTTACCGCGTCGGAACCTACGTGGAATAAGGAAGGTAAAAGATAATGGGTCTTGGTGCGAATTACGGCCTTGATAAAGGCGTTTTAATTGAGGGCACTTCTGCTGTGGCAGCGTTTACGATTGCGTCTCGCGGCACTGGTGTTCAGACTGGCAAGAATGCTACGAGTGCTGGCGATCCGCTTATTCTTGGTGTTTTCCAGGAATCTTGCGATGCAGCTAAGTTAGCAGCTAATCCTGGCAAGATTTATCTCAACGTTAGGTTGCAGGGAATTTCCAGGGTTATTACTGGAGGCGTTTTCGCTAAGGGCGATCCTCTCACGAATGACACGACGGGCCGCGCGGTTAAGCAGACTACGGCTGGCGGAAGGTCTTTCGGTATCGCTGAGGAAGCTTCCGCTGCTGCGAATGCTTACGTTAACGTTCAGCTCACGCCAGGCGCGACGATCTAAGGAATAATATAAATGCCTATTTATAACAGTAATGGTTCTAACAACGTTAAGCAGGACAAGGTTCTTACGAATCTGTCCTTAGCTTACCCGAATAATGAGTTTGTCGGTAACCGTCTTTTCCCTGTGGTCACCGTTCGCAAGCAGACCGATAAATACTACTGGTTTGGTCGTGAGGGTTGGGTCCCCGAGGATAGCGATTACCGCGCGCCTGGTACTGAGGCTAACGAGATTCCTGGTTTACAGGTTGCTCTTGATACCTACTACGCTAGCGAACACGCTCTCCAGATTGCCGTTTACGATGAGGAAAGGGAGAACGTTGATTCTCCTATGTCTCCTGATGCGGATGCTACTAATCTCGTGACTCAGAAGATTCTTCTTGGTCGTGAGCTTGCGATGATGAATTTTGTCACCGACGCTACCAAGTATGCTTCCACGAACACCGTTACTCTTTCTGGAACTGCTCAGTGGAACGATTACACTAACTCTGATCCTATTGGAGTTATTCGTACCGCTATGCGAGCATTTCATGCGAACGTTTTCTTCGAGCCGAATACTGCGGTTATTCCTTACCAGGTTATGTCTGTGCTTGAGGATCACCCGAAGATCATGGATCGTATTAAGTACACTGATCGTGCGATCCTTACTCCCGAGATTATTGCTTCTGTTCTCGGTCTTAAGAATGTCATTATTCCCGAGGTTGCGTCTGGATCGGGCGTCGGGTTTAGCATGACTGCTTCTTACCTGTGGGGCAAGAATGTTCTTCTTGCGTATGTTCCCTCCAGCCCTGGCTTGCGCGTTCCTGCGTTTGCTTATGAGTTTGTTTGGGCATACCCGGGTGCTGGCGCTATGAAAACCGATCGTTGGCGCGAGGAAAAGCGCGGGTCTGATCTTATCCGTGTTCGTCGTCGTTACGATCTTAAGATGGTTGGTGTGGAAACTAACCCGGCTTCTGGTAACTACGGCAAGTCTATTACTGGCTACCTCATCAAGAATGCGATTGCATAATGTCTGACATTGCTTTGACTACCATTATTCATGGTAACGACGATGGTTCCGTTACTCGTATCGAGTATGGTGAGCCTGTTAGCGGTCTCCCTGCTGAGGTTATTAAGCAGTTAAAGGATGACGGAGTTATTGGTGACGAGCCTATGGCTAACAGCGAGGCTATGGCGCAGATTGAGGCTTTAAAGTCTCAGCTTGCTGAGGCTCAGGCTCGACTTAATCAGCAGTCTGAGAATCAGAAGACTGATTCTGCTGATTCTGCTCCTGTGGAGCCTGCCACTGTGGAGCACCAGGATAAGGCACCCATCAAGAAATAAGGATAGATTATGGCAACAATTACTGCTAAGATGGCGAATGCCTGGACTGACAGTTCAAAATTAAATATCACTACGATTGATACTGAACTGGAATCCCAGATTGTTGCACAGGTCTTTTCTAAATTGCGGGGACTGTACGATACGACTACTTGGGTTGCGGAGAGTACCACGCCCAAGTTAGTCAAAAGTATTCTCAGTATGATCTATACTGGAATGGTGTACAACAAGACATACGCTGTTGACGGAGCCGACACTGATTTATACGGCAACATGCTTATTGCAGATGCAAATAAATTACTCGACTCCGTCAGCAGCGGTGTGTCTGTCCTTGTAGATTCTAACCCTGCTGTAACAATTGTTGCTTCTTCGGATAATTTTAGTGTTCCGTTCTTTGCTGTGGAGTCCTCAGATACTGAACCGAAATTCTCTATGGATACGGAGTGGTGATGGCCTCATTTTACGAAATTTCTGTGACACCAGAGCCCACTATTCTTGCTACAAAAATTGCTACATTTCAGTATTCTATTAGGTCTTTTCGTGAGCCGTTAGACCGTTCTGTACGTCAGGTAATGATTCCAGGAATTCAAGATTCTTTTGATCAAGAAGGTCCAGGCTGGGAACCTCTGGCTGATTCAACACGACGTATCAAACAAAAACTTGGTTTGAATCGTGGAATCTTAAGACGTACAGGGGCTCTTGAACGTTCAGCTACTAGACTAGCAAGATGGAATATCACGTCGTATATGGCGTATTTTGGTGCGTTACCTCCTAATGTCAGATACGGTTATCCATTGGACTCCGGATTTATTAATGCTCGAACTCATACTTTCGTTCCAGCTCGAGAATTTATTAAATTCGATTCAGACCAACGTGAATTAGTTGCAGATATTTTTGACAGCTGGGTTGACGAGCGTATAGCAAGGCATCTATAATGCAAATGCCAACGTTAGTACAGGTATCTGAATACTTAGAGACCCTGATGAACAGTTTAAAAACAACCTATTCTATTGATAATGTGTATTATGGCGATCAAACAAAGTTAGCTGGAGCTAGGTGTGTTTGTATTGAACCTAATACAAAAATAAACGCTGAGTATAGGGGTTCGCAAAGATTAGTAATGCCAGAGTACTCCGTTTTTATTCTTGTGTATCAACTAAACTTTGCAGATACACAATTTAATAGAAAAGAATCAGATACTGTCGCTGAAGCTTTAGAGTCTGAGATTCATAAAGATCAATATTTAGGCGGATTAGTTATTGATAGTTATGTGACTAGTGTGGAATCAGGCTATAAGCTAGTTGACAGAAGTTTAGCCAGAGTAACACGACTTACAGTTAAAGCTACTGGAAGAGGAATATTAGGTGTATAAAATCACGGTCAATCAGGATAATATTCCTGAAGGCGAACTCGTAGAAGTTGACGGCCTTGGATTATTTCCTAATAAGCAAGAAGCAGTAATTTCTCGAGAAATTGCCGAAACCTTCGAAGCGCGTTCTGGCATTAAAATTTCAGAGCATCTTAAAGGCGATAAATTTACTTTTAAGAAAATGACGAAGGATGAGGAAGATAAAATGAAGAATAAATCCGATACTCCAGTGCTTGTTAATCCAGTCACTATTACGGAGGTAATGAACGCGGCTGATACTGCTGGTTCGGTTAACCCGACTAATGCCGGAGATGTTGGAGGTAAAGTTTAATGCAGTCTATTGGCGCAAGTGGAATTTTAGGCATTGCACTTGAAACTGTTTCTGGAACTTATTTGGCTCCAGTGAAGTATGTTCCGTTTAATAGTGAGTCGTTAAAGTATAACCCGAATATGCAGGAGCGTGTACCTATTCGGAATACTCCAGGTCTTGTGGGTCTTGTTCCTGGTAATGGTTCTGTGGAAGGCGATATCGAGTTTGACGTTTCCGCGGATATTCTTGTGCATTTTATGTATGCAAGTCGCTGTACTGTTGTAAAGACTGGAACTGCTCCGTCGCTGATTTATACGTGTACTCCTTCTCCCGCTGCTATTCCTGCTAAGACTCTTTCTATCTCGATCAAGCGTGGCAATGAGGTATTTGGTTATACGGGTTGCGTTGTTTCGTCTTTGAAGCTTGCAATTGGTGATAACGGTATTCTCGTCTGTACTGTAAGCATTATCGGTAATAATGAGACTACCCAGACTGCTCTTACTGCTACTTGGCCTACGACTCCGGTTATTAGTGCCGGTATGTATAAACTTGAGATTCCTACTGCTACTCAGATTTACGACACGGACACGTTTGAGTTCTCCACTGAGGATAACGCTAAGGCTAATGGTCGTATCAAGAATACTCCTGGTTCGCAGTTTGTAAACTTCGGAGAGTCTCGGGCCAGCATTTCTGTGGAGCGTGATTTTGAGACTCGCGCTCAGTATGATTTGTTCAAGGCTGGAACTGCTCAATCTGTGCATCTTGTTGCTACGCAGTCTGTTAGTAACATTGTTGATATTACTATGCCTGTGGCTATTATGGATTCTTACGAGGTTAATATTGGTGGTCAGGGCGATTTGCTTCGTGCCAGTGTTAGTTTCCAGGGAGTCGTTGATGGTACCGGTAAGCATTACCAAATCGTTGTTACTACTAATGAGGTTCTTTCGTAATGTTGGTCAAAAATTGATGCAACTTTAATTTTTAACTGGGCATAATCTACAAGGAGGAAAAATGCCTTTTGCTGGTGTTAGCACGGCTACGGAGCACTTTGATCTTAAGACTGTTGAAGGCGGCTTTGTCGAGCTTCGTCGCATGACTTATGGAGAAAAGTTAACTCGTCAGGATATGGTTAAGCTCTCCCTCGAAATGGGGAAGGGTAAGGACATTAAAGGCGAAATGGCTATGGCTAATAAGATGGTCACCCATACCGACTTTATGAACTGCATTATCGCTCACAACCTTGAGAAGGACGAGAACGGTACGCCCTTCAACTTCCGAGACTACAACGACTTTATTCGACTTGATCCGCGTGTTGGTGAGGAAATCGACAAGCTGATTAATTCTATGAATAACTTCGAGGAGTCTGACGAGGGAAAAGAGTAGCCTCCCGAATTCATACGAAGATTCTTATGAATGACACAACCTATGAGCCTATGGCCGATCAGGCTATTAGGCTTCATAGGTTATGTAAGGAATATAGAGTCTTGCCGAGTCCGGGCGGTATACTCGACCAGGATTACCTGCATATGTTTCTATTAGAAACAGTTAGTGAGGCAATGGCAGAGTATGAGCGTCGAGAACAATCGAAAAATAATATTAAGAACCCGTTCATGAGAGGAAGGAGGCGCTAAATTGGGGTTATCCACACATGAGATGTTGATTGCTTTACGCGTACGCGATGAGGCGTCTCGAATCCTCAACAGGTTTTCAACAGCTACTAGTAAGAATATGGCTGCTGGATTGCGTAATATTGCTACGCAATCTCAAGAATTACAAACCAAGATGCGAACTGTTAACTCAGAGTTGGCCCTAAATAAAACTAATCTTGGATTAGTAGAGTCTGCACTTGGCAGTAACATTAAGCAGCAGGAAAATCTGCGCACTAAAGCAAATAATCTTATTGGTACGTATACTAATCTAAGATCCACAATGCAACAGCAATCTGTGGAGTATAGTAAGAATACCAATAAAATCCGTGATTTGTCTACGAATTATCAGAGCTTAGTTTCAAAACAGGATGCTGCTAAGAGTTCATTGCAAAGTTATATTAACGTTAGTGGTGGTAACACCAAGGTCCACGCTGATAAGATCGCGGCATTAAAGACTGAGATTACTGAGATTGATAAGCAGAAAGCAAGTATTGCTAGTCAAATTTCCACTATTTCTAGACAAAATGATGCTATTAAAACTACCATTACGTCAACAAAGGACAAGTCCAAGGCTGTATGGGATGAATTAGGCGCTATCGGTAAACAACGCGAAGCTCTGGAGACAAGCACTGAAGCGATGCGTAAGCATCAAACCGAGTTAGCTAATGGTAGACAAAGTTTACTTGATAACAAGGATGCGTTAGAGCAACGCAAGGCTTCTCTTGAACAGGATAAGCAAAAGCTTATTGAGGATGCAGAAGCTGAACACGCGTTGATTGCAAAAACCGCTGCTCTTGGAACGGCATTTACTTCTGCTGGTATTATGATTACTAGCGTAGGTGTATCAATTGCAAACACGCTTATTGATGCATCGAATTCTTATGTAGATTACGCCTCAACTGTGGCAAAGACCTTTACTCAGGTCGATAACGCAGGTAAGAAGCATCAGACAACTTTGAAAGAAGTTGGAGATATCGGTAATAGTGTAGCTAGCACTCTCGCGGTAAAGTTTGATGAAGTACAGCCTGCGCTTTATGACGTCTTCTCAACAATTGAGACAGATGGACCTGGAGCTAAAGTCTTATTAGAAGGTATTGGTAAGGCTGCTATTGGTGGCTCTACTGATATGCAGACCGCTGGTAGGTCTGTTATGGGAATTATGAATGCCTGGCACTACAGTGTGAACGACGTTAATAAGATCAACGACGTTATGTTCCAGTTGGTGCGAAAAGGCGTCGGTGATTACGACCAATTCTCGGCTGCTATCAGTAAAGCTACTCCTTCCGCGGTAAAGGCTGGACAGTCTGTTGAAGAACTAGGGGCAATGCTAGCCTTTATGACTAAGAATGGTATGACTTCTGCCCAGGCTGGAACGTCTGCTGCTCGTTCGTTTGATATGCTATCTAATCCTAAGTTCCAAGAGAACATTAAGCAGTTTGGTTTATCCGCCTTCGATGCATCTGGCAAGATTCGCCCTATGGGCGATGTTGTTGCTGATTTGCGCGACAAGATTCAAGGTATGTCCGATAAGGAACGCCTTGATTTTATTGCTAAGATCGGTGAGGGTGCCGGTGGAACTATTCAGGCAATGCGATTTATTAACCTTGGGTTAGAGGATACTAAGGTCAACCTGGATAAGACTGGAACTAAGAGTCAGACCATGTTCCAGACTCTGCGTGACCAGATGAAGAATTCCGGTGGGGCCGCACAGGAAGCGTATAACATTATGTCTCAGACTCCTGAGGCTAAATGGCAGGGTATGATTAATGAGTTCACGATCTTCAAGAATACTATTGGAGAAGGTATCCAGCCTATTCGTGATTTCATTACAAATGCACTTACTCCCATGTTTGAGTGGTTCAATAAGCTCGATCCTGGGATGAAGAAGAACATTGCGACCTTTGCTGCTATTACCGCAGGAGTGCTTATTCTTGTTGGTATTATTGCTACTCTTATTGGCGTGTTCCTGTTAGTTAGTGCTGCTGCTGGTGCTATGGGTATTACAATGGGTATGGTTCTTTTGCCAGCTATTGGTATTGTGGCCGCTATTGCTGCACTTATTGCTATCGGTTATCTTCTTGTTACTAACTGGGATCTTATTAAGACCACAGCTGCTAACGTTTGGAACGCGATTGTAAATACTGTAATTGGTGTCGGCAAAGCCATTATGAACTTCTTTACTGGTTTGCCTGCATTCTTTACTGACCTGTGGAATAACATCGTCAATTGGGCTGTTGATACTTGGAATGATTTCTTGGAGTTTATGTCGAGCCTGTGGAATAACATTGTCAATGGCGTTATTGGTTTTGGTACTACATTAATGAATGCTGCCGGCGCTGCGTTTACTGCTGTTATTAACTTTGTTATGTCTATCTGGTCATCTATTTATGACGTGTTGAGTGGACCGTTCAACCTGTTCTTAGGTTTCTTCCAAGCTATTTGGGAAACTATCAAATTGTTCTTTGCAGCTGTCTTCCTTACCATTGTGGGTCTGGTCACTGGTAATACTGCGTTAATTGTTGCGGCGTGGACAGGCTTTGGTGATAAGATTAAGGAAATCTGGAGCAACTTCTGGACTGCTGTTATTACATTCTTAACTACAGTTATTACTAACATTGAGAACGCTATTCTTACATTCATTGCTAATGTAGGTACCTTCTTCGTTAATCTTGGAACTAGCATTAAGACCAAGACTAGTGAAATGTGGAATGCGGTTGTTACTCTCTTTACTAAAGGTATTGCTGACGTAGTTCGATTTGTGTCTGAATTACCAGGTAAGATTACTGCGTTCTTTATCACTATGGGCATTGATGTGAAGAACAAGGCAGAAGAAATTCGTTCTACTATGGTGCAGAAGTTCACAGAAATGGTTACTGGTGCTGTAAGGGAAACGCAATCCTTACCCGGTAAGATTGGTGCTGCTCTATCCAACATTGGTTCGCAAGTAGCAACTATTGGTCGTAATATCGTCATGGGTATTGTTAGCGGTGTTACTTCTACTGCTTCAAGGCTTGTTGATGCAGCTGAAGATGCTGTTAATAGTGCTATCAACGCGGCTAAGAAGGCTCTTGGAATTGCTTCTCCATCCAAGGTGTTCCGTTGGATTGGCAAGATGACTGTTGCTGGCTTTACTAACGCGCTTGATGCAGGACGTAAGCTTGTTTCTGCATCCGGTGAAAAGTTGGCTTCTGCTGCTGTTATGAATCCTGAGGATTACATTATTGGTATTGATTACCGTAATAACGACCAACCTCCTGCACCGAATTACCACCCATCACCGCCAGGTAGTGTGGGTAGTGCTGGTAGTAACGGTAATGTTTACTTAACTGTGAACACAGAAGAAATTGATCCAGTAAAGCACGCTGCCGATCTTGGATATGAGGTCGCTAAGAGATTGGGAATGTAAATGGCTGCTCCTACGCTACAAACATATACGTATCAGTACAAAGATACTGGTATCTTGTTAAATGGTGGCGTAGCATTACCGTCTGTTGACATTACTAAAATTACTGGGTTAGATATGGGTTCCGTGGACTCCATTATTAATGATGTGGATGGAGTCCACGGAGGCTCAGTTTATTCCAAATTTATGAGTGCCAGAACAATTGTTCTAGATGGTGATGTGTACGCCGCACCTGATGACGCTGACGGATATTGTGACCAATTAATTTCAAATTTTATTATTGATGATATTGATTATCCATTCTACTTTAAAGGTGCATATGCTAACGCAGCGATTGCTCAACGTTACATCATGGCTAAATCGTTAGGTGTAAAATTTGACATTGACCGATTGCGCGCATATGGCAGAACTCCTATTCAACTTCAATTAGCTGCTGGAGACCCACGCAAATACATCGACAATGCCAATACAACGATGGTAGCTGGAACTGGCTATAACATAGTTAATCTAGGTAATGCTAATTCTTATCCTGTTATTACTATTACCGGAGCATTTACAGTTATCAACTTAACTAATAATACTACAGCCAGAACTGTTACACTTACTACTACACGATCGGCTGGAGATATTACAGTTGTTAATTTTGCTGATCGCTCTGTTACTATTAACGGAATTCGAAATTCATCCGTTGTTACAACGAATAATTGGTGGGATATTGCTCCGCTAACAACTACATCAATTAAGTTTACAGTTACTGGAACACCTACTTCAGTTGTAGCAGCTACAAAGCAAGCTTGGGCATAATATGGCAGATTACGTGGTCGAATCAAGATTAATGAACGGTGAGTATTTAGCTACATTACCGTTCCGTGATTTACAGTTTGAAACAATGTTAAGTAAATCGGGCGGTGCGCGGTTTACTATGCCATTAAATGCGGTTCAAAAACTTACTCTTACTGAATTAGAGGAAGGTAGAACCGAAATTCACATTGCTCGTAATGGGGTTAAGATTTATGCCGGTCCCCTGTGGGACCTTGATATCAGTAGTTCCGACAACACCGTAAAAGCTACCTCTGAAAGCCTTGAATCTTATATGGAATTAAGGCAGGTAGAAGTCGATACTGAATATAACGGTGTTTATGGTACTGCCGCATGGAATCTAATTAATCAGACGCAAACTACAAATGGTACCTTCTATATTACAAGAGGTACTGCTGTGGGTGCCGGCGGTCCGGCAGGTTTAGTAAAAATTGACGCAGCCGAAATTATTTACGATCAATTAGAGAACATTTCTGATGGCGCTCTTGGTTTTGATTGGGTCATTACCCCAGATCGTGTTTACAATCAGTATTATCCGAGAATTAATACTAGAGCTAAAGTTGTGCTTGAATATCCAGGTAGCATTGTTAGATATGGATTACAACGACAAGGTAAGTATCTTCGTAACAAAGTAAGAACTATTGGTCCTAATGGTGTTTTAACGGACTATGTTACTGATAGCACTAGTATTAGTAAATACGGTGTGAGACATTACGCCGAGAGTAAAACCGATTTAAAAACAACAACTCTATTAAATAACAACTCTGCACTAGTATTAGCTCAGAGAAAACTCCCTAAACTTGTTCCTACAGTATCTGTTAAATCAACGTTAATTAATCCTTTTGAAAATGATATTACTCTAGGTCAAATTACGCGGGTGATCATTAATGACGGTTATGTGCAGTACAACGAGGATATGCGTTTGGTTGGTTTTCAGACCACTGTGGGAAAGCAGGGACAAGAATCCTTCATTTTCTACATGAACGATTTAAGGGAGGGTTCGTAGTGCCGATCGTTAATCAAGATTTAGCCGATATCATCAATGAATTGCGGCAGCGCATTTATGCGCTTGAATTAGCTTCATATACATATGCTGATCCTTCCCAAGCCGGTCGTTCAGATTTAAATATTACTGGATTAACTGGTAATGTTGCGTACTACTTAGACGGTTCTGGAAACCAGCGTGCAGAAGTAACTTTTTCTTGGACTGCTCCTGCTACACCTGATCCGGATAATTTAGCAGCAGACCCTGTGGTAGATTATATGATGAGTATTACTCGTTCCACAGATGCTACCACAGGGTTGTTCTATTCTACTAATGGACAAACTACAGTTAAAATTAACAATCTACCTATTGGCGTAAATATTACGGGTAGAGTATTTGCTATTAGTAAAAACGGAGTTCATGGAAATACAGTTTCTACCACTGTAGTAATCACAAAAGATACTACTCCACCCCCGCAGCCTTCTACTCCAGTATTGGTTTCCAAGCCAAATGGTGTACAAGGTACTTACGATGGTAAAGATAACTTAGGCGCAGCGATGCCGTCTGATTTCTCACACTGTATCGTGCAGACCTCCACAGATAACGTTACTTTTACTTCTACAGATATTGTGCAAGCTAGTGGGACTTTCTTCATTTTAGCTAATTCTAACTACGACAGAATCTACGTTAGGCTCTTGTCTGTGGATAAGGATGGTAACGTAAATAGTGGAGTACCTTCCACAGTAGCTAATGCTTTACCTACAAGACTTACTGGTGGTGATTTAGGTGTTGTTTTCCCTGGTGATATCGGGTTTAACGATGTTGATAATCTTGTCACCGATGGATCTTTTGAGAATGCGTTAATTCGTGCGAACAGAACTGCAAATAGTGGTAAAGTAGGAACCTGGAGCTACACTAATACAGCTGGGTTGTCAGAACACGGAAACTGGGCTCTTAGTATGGTTGGCGATGCTACTGTTACTAAGTATTACTACTTACACGATACCTCTGTGAGCCAAGCTAATGAGTTCCTTGTTATTCCTGGTAACAAATTATACTTACGTTCACGTATTCGTGGAGTTAGCTCTAACGGTGTAATTAACTTAGCTATTCGCTTTAGGGACAAGAGTGGCGGACTCACATATTCAACAGTGGCTACTAAATCAGACGCACCCACAGGGCAGTATGAAACATTAGAGGGCGTTATTGTTGTTCCAGAATCTGCTGTAACAGCAGCTCCATATTTTACTACGTCTAATGTTACAACTGGAACAGTTTATTTCGATAGTATCCAAGTAAAAAATGTCATTAGTTCTACGCTTATCGAAGATGCAGCTATTACGAGAGCTAAGATTGATGACTTAGCTGTTGGTTCTCAGCAGGTTGAGGAAGTTGATGCTGGTCTAATCAAGTCTGGGTTCATTTTGGCTGATAGAATCGGCAGCGATACTATCACTACACGTATGATTGCCATTGGTGCTGTTACATTGGCTGAGCTTAACTCTTCTGTGGGAACCGAGTTACCTATCGGTTCTAATCCTGCTTTAACAGACAAGGCATCCAATGCCGTAGTTGACAACATTCAAACCGCTGTGACTACGTTATCAGGTGATCTTTCTCCCATTAAGAACTCAATTATTATTGACGGTAATGGCATCAATATTAGCAAGCAGGGTAGTCCGTTCCAGATCACAATTGACAACGATAGTCTAGATTTTAAAGAGGGTCAGACTATTGTGGCTTACGTTAATGGTCAAAAAATGTATATTAAGTCTGCCGAAATTTTGCAGCAGTTAACGGTGGGTGTACACGTTATTGAAAAATATGACGTTAATAACACCTTCATTAGATGGGCTGGTTAATGACAGTATCAACAAAAACTGGAGCCACAGTAAATCAGTGCCACATTCAGTCAGAGTTGTACTTTGACGGATCTGTAATTACGTGGCAATCAACGTCCGTAAATATGCGTATTCGTGCGTGGTTTATTACTTCTACATATGTAACTGACGCGAATAACGCAATTACATTCAGCGGGTCCCATACTGGAACTAAGACTCCCGCTATGAATATCAACTACCAAACTGGTACATTTTTAATCTACGATAAAACTGTATCTGTGGCACTTACTAGTAGTGCTCAAACTTACACAGTTAACGCTACGCTAACTAATGTTGAGTATTCTGGAACTCTCACAACTGGCGATAACTCTATCACAATTCCTGCTAAGCCTAGTCCAGTGTCCGTGGCTACGTATGACAAATCTACCGTTATCACAGGTCAGACACTTACTGTAACCACTAACAGGCAAAACGCAGCTTATACGCACAAGTGGTACTACAAGAACTCAGCTGGTTCATGGGTACAAATTGCGTCCGGTATTACCACAGCGTCAACGACGACAATTACTACGGCTGATTTCGCACCACAAATGCCAAACTCAGCCAGTTCAGTATTTGTTTTTAAACTAGAAACATATGATGGTTCTAATGCGTTAATTGGTAGTGTATCCAAGAATATCACCGTAACATTAGTTGACACGGTAAAACCCACTATTACATCTGTTACTGCTGTAGATGCAATTACTAATGTAAACACAGTCGTAGGAAAATTTGTTAAGTTACTTTCAAAGATTACTGCTACTGTAAATGGCGCAGCAGGAGTTTACGGCTCTACGATTACAAAAACAGAAATCATTATTAATAACGTAACGTACAATGGAAGTTCAGTCACTACAGATTTTCTAAATTTTAGTGGTGATGCTACTGTACAGGGTCGAGTTACAGATTCTCGCGGACGTATTGGAACGTATGATCTAGCTATTAATGTTCTTGACTACACGACACCTGCTATTTCCTCATTTACTGTATTACGTTGTGATTCTTCTGGAAACCTGCTAGTTACAGGAACTTATGGAAAATCAGCTAGTGCGGGTAGCGTTGCGTCGTTAGTAAATGGAACCGAGAAAAATACGCTCACGTATACTCTTAGTTCTCGTGTTAAAGGTACTACTACATGGACTACGCAAAAAGCTGCTACCGTTATTGCCGGGCTCACACTTAATATCACAGAAACTATTGGTTCTTTAGGTGGTACTTTTTCTGCCGTTAATGCATATGAATTTATGCTTTCTGTAGCAGACAAATTTAACACCACGTTAACCCTATATACGATGCCCGTTTCTGCTGTTACTCTTTCACTGAATAAGTCCGGTATCGGAGTTGGTAAAGTTTGGGGGCAAGGAGCAATTGACGCTGCTGGAGATATTTTTGCTACCGGCGGTCTCTCTGTGGGTGGCGCAGCTACCGTGGGCGGCACTTTAGGTGTTACTGGAGCTATTTCTGAGGGCGGATCTACATTAGCATCCAAGTACAGTTCAATTGGTAACACTGGATTACGCCCAGTAATTCCTACAAGTATTTCATTTTCTGGAACTAGTGCATCTGTTTCTGGAACTGGAATTATCTTTAATGGTATTACGTCTTTGTATGTAAATGGTGTATATAGTAGTTTATACGACCATTACTGCATTATGTTTTATGCTAAAGATACTGGTGGAACAGATGGTAGTGGATTTAGCTATAGGCATTGTTCTGCGGATAACACAGAAGTAGCTACTACTAATTACTCAGTACGCGGATTTACAGCTGGAACTTCTTTGACTGTTGATACATCTTATACTAATGCCATTTTAGCAGGTGTACAAAGTAGTGTTGGAGTATTTGCTGAGATGGTTGTTATGGGTCCAAATACTACGGAGTGTACTGTAACTCATCTTAGAACTATTAAATATCCTACAGTTACTGCTTACTATCAAACAACTCTTATTGATGTAGGAACTCGGATGACAGGTTTCAGATTCTTCATGCCCACAGCTGGAACAGTTGCTGGCAAAATCCATGTATACGGCTACAGTAAGGGATAGTAATGGCTGATGTAACATATATTGACTACTCTACTGATCCTCCGACCATTATTAGTAGGGCGTATACGGAGGATGAAAAAGCACAGAATCAGTGTGACTTGGAGGACGCGTTATTAGCTGCACAACGTGCGTTAAATATTTCCTCCAATAGGAATTCTTTAAACTTATTTGCAGAAAATAAAGTAAAAGACCTTATTGAAGATATTGGACCAGCAAAAACTCTTCCAAACGGTTCTCCTAACCCGGCGCTAATTCCAGGACCAACTTCCTTTAACGCTATTCTTGCTGATACAAAAGCAAAGATTAACGCCAATCCTACCCCGTATATTAACTTTCTAGCAAGATCGTTAAAAACTACGGATAAAACATTGCTTGCTATCATCAAGCTTTTGCGAAATATGGTGGATGATGTTAATCTTGGCGCTGAGTAGATGCCATGTGCGTCAAGGTACTCGGTAAAGATTATCCCGCTAGAACAGTTCTATCCGTACTATACGGGTTAGCTTGGATAAACATCGGTATAGCTATATATATCAATAACAGGGTTTTTGCATTTGACCCTCACATTCTGATGTTCAGTGCACCCGTAGAACTACGATTTTTATCGTGGTCTATTACTGGAACTTTTGGGATAGTTTGTTCTTTAGGACGATTTAAATCTCTAAAAGAATGGTGTGGATGGACAGCATTAGTTATTATGCCGACTGAAAAAGCACTGTCGTATTTAATTTCTTTTATCCTTTATCAGTTAGGTATCTGTGAGGGATCTGATGGATTAAATCTGAGTGTCTTTTGGGGTTGCTTAACTACTTGTATTATTATTTCATCCAGATTGACCGACAGAAACCTACGATAAAGGAGTGTACGTTGGACGTGTCTCCCTTACTCTTAGGTGTCATAAGCGCTATTGTAACATCTATCGGTGCTACAATTGTGGCTGTAATTACTGGGAGAAATAGTAAAGAAGTAGTTAGAGAAGAACGCGGTACACCGTCTTACTCCGAATTAGATTCCAGAAATTCTACCTTAGAAAGAATGAATTCCTCAAAAGGAAATCTTATTTGGAGACTTGAACAGCGTATCATGGATCTTATCACTATTTTAACGCGTAACAATATTCCTGTCCCACCAGAGGATGCGGATTTAAAAGAGTTGCGCGATTCGGCATGGAAAAAGGATAGGGAAGAAAATTAAATGTCTATTGCTGCTATGAACGAGTTTTTTACGCAAGCTGCGTCTAGGAACATCGGGTACGACCAACACACGCGATGGTCTTTTCTTAATAGGGCTACCAAAAAGCTAGTTCCAAATACTGCCGCGGATTGTTCCTCGTTATGTCTTGGTGGTATGTGGGCCTGCGGATATAAAGTAAACATTGACGGCACAGCCTATACTGGAGTTTTTGTTGAACTAGCAAAAGCCGCTGGATTTACCGCGATTAGTGTCTCAGGTTGGAGTTCCACTAAGTTGTACGCGGCCATTCGTACTGGTGATTTTTTACTTGGTCCAGGGCATGTTCTCTATATCCTCACTCCTTCTAAGTGGGTTACTGCTGATAGCGATGAACGAGGAAAAGCTTACGGAGGTCAGCCAGGCGATCAAACCGGAAAAGAAGTCTACATTCGTAATCCGTATATGCGTAGTGCCGGATGGACATACATTGTTCGACCGCCCGATTCTGGTGCTTATTCACAAAATACTATGACCGCCAATTGGACGCACAAGATTGGCGGTTGGATTTCAGCACTTAATGTGCGTTCATCTCCTCCGGATTCGGCCGGTAAATTAGGTACTATTTTATCGTCTGTGGATAGCGGAACTAAGTGCAGTCTTTTAGATATTCCGGCTGTTATGAACCCTATTGATAAAGCTTGGTGGAGAAAAATTCTATTCGATAAGAATGGTCTTACCGGATGGGTTAACGTCAACTATTTGGAGCCAATTTAAATGGACGAAATTTCTCCGCAGCTGATTGACTCAGGCATCGTATTTATTGCCGGTGCTCTGGCGTCAATCAGTACTGCGATTATTAACAAGGCATGGTGGACTTCTAAGCGTCGTCAGTATGTTTCGCTTGGGGTCAGTATGACTCTCGGTATTATTGCGACTGTATTGAAGGGTCTCTTTAATCCACCTCCCGCAGAACCGGCTGCATTTATTACCTGGATCGTTACTTCTCTTGGCTTAGTTGCAGGCATTTCGCAGTTAGTTTACATGCAGTTCAGTGAAAAGCTGAAGGAAATTGAAGATGCCACTTCTCCAGCGCCCCCTGTGGAGGATGAAGAAGATTATGTGCCCGAGAGAGCCATTGACTCACAAGAGCAAGTATAATAGCTAAATATAAAGTGGAGCCGTCAGGTATCAAATACAAAGCTCTAGTAAGGAGTTAATGTGGCAGCTGCTTTTGCTACAGATGCGAAACTCCGATCTACTCCTGGTTACGCTGCCACGTTTACCACAGGAACTGCCACTAGTGCTACTGGAACTACCTTAGTGCATTCCGGAGAAACTTGGACAGTTAACCAGTGGACTAATTTTCAAGTTATAATTGTTTCCGGTACTGGGGCGGGTCAAATTAGAACTATTACTTCTAATACTAATACAACTCTTACTGTAGCTGCATGGACTATCAACCCTGACGCTACTAGCGTATATGTCATCGAGGGTAACGACGATTATTTGTACCTGATTGGAAATAATGCTGTAACCTTGTATCGTTATTCTATTTCCGGAAACGCGTGGGTAACGTTAACTCCAGGTGCTGCTCGTTCTGGTGCGGCTGCCGCTGGTTGTTCTTTTAATTGGATTCGATCTTCTACGGACGATCTGTGGAGTGATAAGTATAACATCATCAATGGGCGCCGTTTATACTCATTCCGCGGAGGAGCTTCTGCTGTACTGGACTACTATGATATTCCGTCTAATACGTGGGTAAGTAACGTTGGCCCACTTTTAGCTACGGAAACTCTTACTACAGGGTCTGTGCATGAAAATGCCGGAAACGGGATTCTGTTTACTCAGAAAGATATTACAGGAAGATTCTTCCGATACGAGTGTGCCACTAACAGCTTTACTCCGTGGCATACTTTAATGTACCCACAGGGTGCAGCTATTGTGGGAGATCGTATGTTTACTGTGGATTTTATCGACGGAGCAACTAAGATTACGTGGGTATACTTCATTATTTCCACAGGAAACCTTATGTTCCGTTCTATGCTTATTTAGTATGACCTAACAAGGAGATGTAATGGCAAGTGTAGTAGATGTTTTAGAGTCTTACGGTATTAAGAACGCAGAAGCTATTGTTGATGGTGCGGATTTTTACAATGTGCCTATCCATGTTACGATGGCTATTGTTGCAAAAGAAACCACTAACGGTGTGATGGTTTACGGTCACGATGCTGGTGGCGTCTTTTCTACTAGAGATTCCGCTGTATCTATTCCTGGTGAGGATTTGCACCCACAGGGAAGTAATATTCTCGTGACACCACAGAACTTTGCTATGTTCTACGATTTAGTCGTTAATAAGGGATTTAAGTCTAACGGCGTTGGAACGTATCAGATTACTTACGCAGGTGCAAAGAGAGCAGACGGAACGAGAGATGGAGGTTATTTTCGTATTGCTCGTGAAAAAGGCTATGATCTAGCTACTCCAGAAGGAAATGCACTTCTTGGGAACATGATTCTAGCGAACCACATTAAGTATGCAAAATCTCAGGGATTAGTTGGTAACGAGGTTTTCCAAGCAGCAGCGGTTCTATTTAACAAGGGGGACCTTAAAGATTGGGTTGATTCCTCTGGTGTTACGCGTACTTGGCGAGAGTGGGAATACGGTAAGAGTTTCTTGCTTAATCTCTTAACGTGGGTCAATCGACTTGATATCCAGCCTGTGGCCAAGGTGTTTGCTAGTGCCACTCGAAATGTATATATCCGTACCGGACCAGCAGTATCGTACAAGTCTGTCGGTATACTGAAGAAAGGAACGCGTATTGAGGTAACCACAACTATTGACCAGGGTTATCGTCAAGTCGTTCACCAGGGTTCTTTGTACTGGGTATATAACCGTTATTTAAGGTTGGTATAATGGCAAGAAAGTTATACGATGAAGCCATGGTTGACGACCTTACCTGGAAATTTTTATCAGAAGTTGATAAGCAATTAACCAGTGAAGGGATCAGATTTTGGGCATCTGTAGGGTACTCCACAGCAAGCGCTCACGCGGGAACTCACGCAGGAGACGGAATGTTCGACATTCACGGTTCAACAAGAACTTGGTCTCAATGCGTCCGGACAGCGGAGGTGATCCGATCTAAGGGCGGATTTGCCTGGGCTAGAAATTCCGAGCATGGGGGAATGATCCAGCATGTTCATGGTGGAATTTTGAATCATCCGGGATTACCCCCGGCTGGCAGGCAACAAGCCCAAGCGTATTTAGACGGCTACAATGGTTTAGGAGCATCTTCTAGATTCAGGAAAGGTCCAGATTATCATACGCGACAATTCGTTAATGTTAGATGGTTTGGATTAGCCGTACCCGCTACTACGTACGCTTCTAAGGCAGCTTTATCCACGTTAAATATTGGTTCTAGAGGTACTTTAGTTGCTCAATTACAATCTTGGTTGAATACTAAGGGATATTCTTTAAATAATGACGGAGTATTCGGCCCCGATACTGCTGGCGCAGTTAAGGCGTACAAAGTAAGTGTGGGTTTATATCCAGATTCAGAAGTTAATTCTATCGTATGGGATAAATTTATCAAGTTGGGATTTAATCAGAAGCCTATTTAATTACCGTAATTAAACACAACAAAACCCGGTCTAAGCGTTTCCTCCTTGGCGCTTTAGACCGGGTTTTGTTTGTTTTGATTACTTTTTTGAGTTTCTAAAACCAAACTTTAAAATGTATTCTCTAAGAGTTTCAATGTCGTGATTACCATTGACACCAAAATAAATCATGTGCCTAACGGCATCCATAGCATGTGGCTTACTAGCTTTCCACCAATTTAAATTGCGAATTACATAATCGGTAGCAAAGCCCATTGCCTGTGACGGAGATTGTTCTAGGTAATGGATACCATTATGCGCAGCATATAGCTTAGCTACTCCGATATATTCCTTAGAAACAAGTACTAATCCAGCCCTAGAACGATTACGATACTCAAAACTCTCTGAAATAATTAAATGTGGCATTTTTTCAGATAAAAGTGAGTGCAATTCTACGTGATGGTCGTGCCCCACAATTTGACCCGATTCAAAGCGCTCTAATTTCTCTTTAGATACACGAATATAACAATACCCTGTGGTGCCGCCTGGATCAAGAGTTACAATTCTCATTCTACCTCATTTCCCCAGGAATCCCAGCCGTCACGCTTACGACGTGCAAAAAGCTCAATCTTACTATAAATACTAGATGGATACATTTTATCAATTCTATCTTGAACAAGATCAGGTTTTCGACTATGCTCTTGTTTAGGATAGAACACTACATCATCAAATATAGTCTGAACTGCTGCTTCATCAAACAATGTCAGTGGTCTACCAGTTTCTTGTTTAGAAGCACACAGTACGAATTCAGTTAGTGGCTTGATGATACTTGGTCGTACTCCTTGTGCAGCAATCGGGGTTCCATCACGTTTAGTTTTTACCCAAACGAACCCAACTCCACGATAAGTCAATCCCCACGCTTTAATACATTCGATAGCAAAGTCTAACTTTGGGCTAGTTGCCCACAGGAATAAAATTCCTCTATGTGAAAGATATTTCATCATCGGAAAATCTAATAATTCTTGATTAGTCATCGTGGGATAAAATTTAGCAGCTGCTCCCCATTTATCTTGCTGTCCCGTATAAGACCACGGAGGGTCAGCAAGTACAATGTTGTATTTTCCCATCAATATTTACGTCCTCCGTGACGGTAACCACGAGTTTTGTTATACTCATTCTTTGCATTCAAGAGTTGAACTAAGGTGTAACCAAACCCTTCGTTAACAGCGATATCCCACAGACGGATCATCGCGTCCGCTACCTCCACAGGAAATCCCTCAAGTTTATCCGGATTGTCCTTATTTTTGTACACATGATTAGAGTCGTGGTCGCGCAATTCTTCCATTGCTTCAGCCAACTCAGTCACAACCATCATTAATTTTTCCGGAAGATTCCAGTTTTCGTGCCAACCATTTTCCTCGTTATAGCTCCAGATTTCAATTCCCATAGAAGTGATATCTTTAATGCATGGCCTTAGAGGAATTAAACCATCTGCGTTAGTCATTTAAATACTCCATTAACTGGTGCTGAGTGAGGAATGGTATAAAGAGATCGCCATTGCGAATTTCGGCTAACTGGCCTGGACTAACAACGTGTAAAATGAACTGCTCTGTTAACTCGTTATACTCAACCCGAGCTACATTAATGTACCCTGCTGACAAGCGTTGTAGTATATTGGCTTTAATACTCACTTGATATCTCCCCAAGAATAGGCGTAAGAATAGTCTGTTGCAAATTTCACGTAGTCACCCACAACGAACTTGGAGGCGTCTACCATAGCCTTTGAAACTCTCTCGCACAATCTTTCTGCATCGTCGATATGACACTCAAACATAATGCAGTCGTGAACCATGTTCACAATTTTCGGCTGAGCTTTCAAGGTTGTATCATAGTCTAGCCACTCATTATTCATTTCCACAGCAGCAGTAAGACACATATCACTAGAGGTAGATTGAGGCAAGAAAGCTAGAGCCTCATTCATAATGTCCTGTTGGTTTTCATCGGTAATTAGTGCGTATCTACGATGCCTGCCATAAGGAGAAACTAAATCATCACCTTGCAGCACGCTGCGCTTAACCCAGTTTTGCCAAGCAATAATATTCGGAATTGTAGCAAAAAATCGTTGCTTGTGTTTCTTAGCTAAATCAACAGAAATTCCGAAACCTCTAGCAATTCCATATTCAGTTCTGCCGTAGCTAAGACCATAAACATACGTCTTAACCATAGTTCGTTGTTCTTTGAATTGCACTGGATCATCAAGTAACTTATTAGCTCCGGGAAACATTTCAGGAACTAGTTCATCAAATACGTCCCGTCTCGGGTCATTGAAAATCTCCTGGAAGTAGGGCTCTTGCGCAAAAAACGTAAGATTGCGTAGTTCCGCCTGTGAGTAGTCAACATTACAAATAACTCTGTCTGGCTCGGATGCAACAAACAATCTTTTGACAGGACTATTTCTAGGGATATTTTGGAGGTTTGGATTTCGTGAACTTGTTCTTCCTGTGGTAGTACCGTGAAGGAGGTAGCTTGAATGAACTCGATTTTTGTAAGCTCGTTGGCTAATTCCATCCACGTAGGTAGACTTGACACGTTGATCTGACCTGTAATCAAGAATTCTTTGAGCAAATCGTCTAATGAGCGCATCATGCTCGGGAAAATCCTTTTTATAGTTGATAATCTTTGTTAGAGTTTCTTCATCGGTAGATTTTAATCCAATACCGCAATCGTTAAAGAACTTTTTAATTTGCAAAGGCGACCTAGGATTAATCCCGTTGCCTTTTTCATAGCCCTCTGGCCTAATTTTGTAAGCTGCAAGACTAAGCTTATATTCCTTTAACAACAAACTATGTTCTAGTTTCTTTGACAGTTCTTCCATGTAAGATAAATCTACACTGATACCGTTATACTCTAAATCCATAAGAAGATCAGACCAAGTTAAAAGACGCGCGTATAGGTCTCTAATTTCTTGGCCAGCTTCTTCCAGCATTTTCTGGTACATACGCTTCAACAATCTTGTACAATGTACGTCATAAGCGTTGTACTTATACAGAAGCGGCTTCGGAACTTTACCGAAATCCTTAGCGTCACCTGTTCCTGTGTACTTCTCAATTTCCTTGTCGTAAGCAGGTGCACCCAAATATTCCTGAGCAAGTGACTTTAACCCATGAAAGTTACCGGCACCAGCCCGTTCATCAAAAGCATAACTAGCGAGCATAGTATCAAAACCAATAGTCATTCGACCTACAAGAGGACGCGAACCGTTCAAGTCGAATTTGCCGTTATGCGCGTCTAAACAGCAGCTATGCATAAGTTGCTTGAGCAATGCGTACACACTAGGAGTAAGAACGTTATCCGTTAGAACTTGAATAATGTTCTCATTAAACTTGATACCAATACAAAGCATATCATGCTTATCGGGATGTCCGTAAGATGTTTCTTTATCAATCTTACACTCAATGTCAATAGTTAGTTCGTCGTCATCAGTAAGTTCATCAATATAGGTAGAAATTAAATGAAGTGCATCTTCCTCATTATCGACCACGTTGTACTCTGGCGGATCAAATTTTGCCTGTGGGAGAACAAGTTTTCCAATATCTGTAACTAAAGATGGAAAATGCTGTTGCTGACGCATACACAGATACGGGTTGACAGTTGGCACGACAAGGCGATCAACCCATGGGGACAGCTTAGGCGGCCCCATGCGCGCCTCCGTGACGCCTCCTGGCGGCCCCACAGACTGAACAGCCTCAGTCCCCATAAGCAGCGCTCTGCCATCCTTAGAAAGCGATTCTTCTAATTGAGCAATAACCCTCGGACGACAAGCTGCAACCATTTTAGCACTGACTTTAGTACCCTCTGGAGGACGACAAGCAATCGCATTAATATGCAACGTATCACTCATAAAAATACCATGATGATGCATCACATTAGCGACAAGAGCTCCAGCTTTGGCGTTATTAAACCCACCAGCAAATTGTTCGCTATCATAAGGAATTCCAGTAACAATAGCTACATTAACTTTCCTCGATTCCTGTGGAGCAACGTAAGTTCCAGTGTCATACAAGGGGCACTGTTCACAGTTAGCAAGAGGATGCTTTCTCAATTTAACTCCTTAATAGGCCAATAATACTTAGACAAATAAACACCAGTACAGACGACATTGTTAGAAACGTTACGATTAAATAACTGATAATCATAAACGAAACAATTGTGCTAGTTCCCTTATCCAACTTTGACTGCTCCCGTTTTTCTGGAACAAGAGCTAATTTAGGTCTAGAGTCCACGATTGACCTTTCGTGCCTTACGCGCAGCCTTATTTGCTTTCCTGCGTCGCTTCTTTTCTGCTTCTGAAACTGTACCAGCATATGCCTTATACTGATTTCTTGCTAACGCAATCAGCATCTGTGTACCCACAGAGGAAATTTTACTGATAGAATCATCAGTAATGTTTGTCATCTGCTCTTTTGCATTTCTCGTAAATTGAATGTTCATACGTAATCCCTTGCAAAGTAGGTAATGGTTTGACTTTCCCTAACAATGTCGATCATTCCTCGATCTTCCATCGTATCAAAAATAGACTTAGCGTCTTTAGACGACAACTTGTTAGCACGCATAATAGAGCTTCTACTAGCTCCAGTATCACCCTTACGCTTAAGATACTTATAAATATTGGAAATAAGTTTTTCGTGCGGAGAACTAGCAATACCCTCTACTACTTCATCCGCGTATTCTCGCCACATTTCTCCAAATTTAATTGCACGTAACAAATCATCGAGTGTTAAAACCACGCTTGTTCCGTCATTAAACTGTCTTGAAGCAGCAATCAACATCGCACATTTAAGGATAGATTTTGAAAGCCTATCACCCATAGGTGTGCTTTCGTCAGGCGAATTAGAACGAATACCCAATTCTACCAGAGTAAGTTCTAGTTCGTTATATCTGACCCAAGCATCATCCGTCATACTAACATCAAATTCTTTTGTTGCGTTTAATTCAGCATCAATGCCGTCAATTTTAATTGTATGTTTTCCAGAATAATGACGGTGGATTTTCTTTATTTCTTTGAAGATACTTTCTCGTTCATCCTTATTTTCCATTGTTGGAGGTCCGAGAGGCTGCATCTTGGACATATCAGATTCAGCAGTAATGAAGATAAATCTTGGAATAAATCCGGACCCAATATGCTCACTAGTTAACGACGCAAGAATCTTATTCTTAATACCTCCGGCATAAATAATCAAACGAGGATCAGAAATCTCGATGATTTCTTTACGAAGAATTCTTTTCTGCATCTTACCATCGTACAACTTTGTGAGCATTTCAGGAAGATCGGACATATAATCCTTGCGATTCATCGCAGAAATCAACCCCGAGAATTCGTCTCGCAAAAAGATAGAAGGTTTTCCTGGACGCAAAGACAGGTTAGTAAACAAGCCCTCCACAGAACCATCGGTAGCCATAATTAAATCTTTGTCAAGATTCTCGATCAAGCTCATAGCAATATCCATTGATGTAGTTTTACGAGTTAGAGTTGTATCTCCAAGAATCATAAACCATACATTAGGGATAATAGTACCGTACCTAGTTGGTAGCTTAACCGTGCCGCTTAAAATGGACGAGAGAATAACAAACGCCCCTGCTTGATGATACTGTTTCGCCGCGTCACCAAGAGAACTAGCCCAATCAATGTAACGTTCAACAAATGTTGGTTCAAGAGAGTTAACATGCTTACGTTCTTGTTCAGTAAGTAAGGTTTTAATTATTTCTGGCTTCTTAACCAGAATTTCTTTTCCAACCTTAAATGTTGTCTCAGCCCTGCAAACCTCTTTCCACAGATGGGAGTCTGGGCGTCCGTCCCTGGCATACTTGTTACACTTAGCAGATTTAACAATTACGAATACATCTTCACGTGAGAATCCGGCCTCAAATAGAAGCATTTCCAAATTCCACAGAGTGTTACTCCATGTGTGCAAATCTGGAGTCTCAGTGAACAATCTCCAAATCAGCGGGTTTAACGTATTCTTATGAGACGCTAAAATATCTTCTGCATCTTTAGGAAATTCTTCAGGTAAAGGTATATCGGTATAGGTATAATCTACTAGATTAGGATATTCTCCAAAATCAGACAGCCGATAATAAGCTTTATTAAATTTGAGGATTTTTACAAGCGGAACTACCTTGTGGTCCATGTACTTAAGATTATGCGTACCCGGAACACGCAGTAACTGAGTTAAATCCCACCCAGTCTTATCACAACCATCGTTGGCATGATAATAAGCAATCCTACGTGACAATGCCTCAGCATCCTCAGGAGCTGTCTCATAATCATCTAGAACCCAATATGCTTGATAACGTCCTGGCGAGGATTCAACTACAATGGATGGCTTAACGAGAAGCTTATCAGGAATACATGTATCTAAATCTGCCCAAATATTGGGTGCATAAAGTACGTTATCCTTATGCCTTTCACGCTTAGAAAAGATTTGAGGACAGAAATATACGTTGTGTGTATCTTTATATGACTCTACAGTTGCAAGTACTTGTTCTAGTTCCTGTGGATAAGTAAACCATCTGGTTTGCATGTCCTTTTTGTTCTCAGGATTAAGCAGAGAAATACAAAGATATCCGGTTGTGGTAGGCCCGAACAGCAGTTTGAAGAAAATTTCAAGTTCTGTCATAGTGTCTATGTATTCCGCTTTCTACAGAAGTGTGGGCACATTTATATTTTGGAGTTATGTCGTTTAAGATTAGTTCCTCAACTAATCCCCAACTCCTTTATAACCTACTTAGCTAGGCATGTTAGAATCGGAATTCTCGGACTCGTTATTAGCACCTTCCAGTGCCCGGAACCCGACAATCTCGTTTCGGAAACCACCACCATATGCCTCATCCTGACGCTTCTTTGCCACAACGGCAATAAGCTTCTTACCCATGTAAGCAGGTGCAGCCGGAACATTTCCGGTCTTAATGGCGTGCCCATATCCAGTAGCCTTAAGCCACTGAGCGAGCATGAAGTTGCCTCGCGTACCGTCCTTGTACTCATACTCGAAAAGACCGATGAGCTTCCAGAACTTGCGCTTAACAAACTCGCCATTATCAGGATCAACAGTAACCTCGATATTCATCTGAGGCTTACCCTTGTTAGGGCCATTCTTAACCTTGACAAGCTCAACCTTAGTCACATTAACAATGTAATCACCGGCAGGCAAAGCCTCATAAGAAGTAGGTTCGCTAGTGGCGTCAGAATCAGAGAAGTTAATCTTAAAAGGTGCGTCAACCATGACTATTTATTCTTTCTATTCGGAATTCATTAAGGAGTAGATAATTTTCATCGTAGGATCTTCGATAACAATTGGTAACTTGCCAGAGCGATCTTTAGCTACCTGCTTTTCAGTTTTACCAGTTAGAATACAACGTAAATTTTTGTCTCCCTTCTTAATAACATACATGTAAAATACCTCGTCCAGGAAGCCCGCAATTTCGTTAGCAAGCTTTCCAGAAAAGGCAGGTTTAACGCTGCTCTTTCCAGTCATATCGTCGACAAGAAGCATTTCGTGAGCAGTGAAAATCGTGTTACAATCCAGATCACGAAAAGCTCGAACAAACTTTCGCATCTGATTGAGGTTAATTCCCCACTCACGCGGAGACGGAACATCTACATGCTGTTTACCGAGTTTAACCGAATCGGTATTCTGCATGATAGTGTTCATATTAAACTTCTGAGTCTCAGAAAGTGAGTCAATAATAATCGTACGATAGCCGTGATCTGTGTCGCATAGAGCATCATACAGAGTCTGCATTTCGTCCCACGACTTAATACGAACTACGTCGATATCAGGATAAGTGTGCCTAAGAGAGCCGACACCGCCCTCCATATCAACAAGTAAGGCAGGGCGCATTTCAGGAACGGCGTCAGAAGAACCAGCAAGAACAGTCTTGCCCACTCCTGGCTCACCATACAAAAGAATGTTAAAAAATGCGTCCCGTTCCTTTACCTTACTAATATCAAACCCAGGTAAATTGCCTTTAGTTAGATTAGCCATGGTTTAACCGACTCCATCATCGTAAGACTTGTCCGCATAATATGGTTCTTTCTGTTCAAAGAACGAGTTAAGTGTGTACTTCCAATCGGAATCTTGCTGCATACCAATACACACATTGATAAAATCGCAATACTGACAACCAAACTTCGTCGGAGAAATATAGGTGGCTGGAGAGGAAATGATCTCCCTAGCAACATCAAAAAGCTGATCCCCAATGATATTTAATTCAGTATTAGTCTTACGAATAGTTTCACGGTTAAAAAACTGCGGACCTTCCATCTTTAGCCAGCTAAGATACTCGTCGTAAGCTCCATTGTCATAAGCTTGACGATCTTCCTCCATAATACAGTTGAGAAACAACTCATACGTTGTAGGTTGTGTCTTGTCTGTGGAGAAGCTTCTTCCCTTATACGGCCTACTCAACCTTGTTGGTTCCTGTGGGTATGCTTTCCAATCTTCATGATATACAAAGCCGGCCACAGGAATACCGAGCTCACGCATTGCCCATACGTAATTATTTAACTGCTCATCCAGATCAAGCCAGTTGTAGTTCTGAGAAAGCCTAGCCGTAGTTTTCCAGTCAAGAAGCCAATACTTCTGTGTCTTAACGTCGCGGAAAATAACGTCGATCTTACCTTCAAGAGCTACCGGCAAACCTTTCCATATAGGGCGGTTATTGTCCGTCCATTCCACGTGTAATGGACTTTTACGAAACTTATCCCAGCACTTATCGCACTTGCACCACAGGGTGTTTCCGTCTCTGTCATGAATAAAAACGGCAAACGACTGTTCTACGTGCGTCGGATAAATGTTAGCATCAATCCTTGGAGAGATAACAGTAAAATAATGGGTGAGCATACCCAAGCCAAGAGAATGACGCTTATCAAAATTAGCGTCCTCTTTATCAGAATACTGCGATCCAAGCGTATCCTTGGTTTGCTGCCTGGCTTTTTCATTTTCTTCGACAAATGCGGCCTTCGCTAGTTCAATAGAAACTGCTCGATCGTAAACCCATCGTTTAGGATCAAAGTAAATTTCTTTAGCAGAATGAATAGCTGTCCCAAAATCAAGAGGTTCCCGAGTGATCTTTGGATACCACTGCTCTTTGTATTTAAGGTTATGCGCACGTCTACACTTCTTAAACTCTCGAATTTCAGATACGTGAATTTCATGAAAAAGTTTATTTTCAATGTAGTCTTGAATTTCCATATTCACCACCTTTACAGTGTAAAATACCCATTATACCGTATAAGTCAAGTTTAGTTGAACGTTCAACGAGTTGGATAACGCTTCGATTCCGCACACTCGGAACAGAGAAGGTAATAATCTACATATCCTACTCTATCTTCTACGGCAATCTGACGAAACCCAAACTCGTGAAATGCTCGTGAAATTACAGAATTCTTAGGTTCGTTAGGTCTCCCAAATACTGGATGCTTTTTACAATTCCGGGTGTTATCACAATAAACAACCCAAGTTTGAACTACTGGCATCGCTCAACCTTTTCCGCAACCTTTTTGCCGTTCTTAATAAACGCCTTCTCACACTTAATACGACTCATACGCACAATCGTACCATTGAGGTTTTCCAACCAAGAAATAAGTTGGTCAAATGAGCCACGCTTAAATGCACTACCAGCTACGGCGGTGGAATACCACATGTAATTAGCCTTAATAACAGCATAATCATAGATGGTATCTGAGTTCCTGTATCGAATCTTAATCCAAAAACCATCACCGTTCTTGTAATCGGAATCAACGCCGTACTTCTGTTCCAGAAGCTCAATCTTAGCCAACGCCTTAGCGGCGTTATTAAGGACTGCCTCTGCTTCAAGCCTGTTCATTGTGGTTTCCTTTTCTTTGTGTAGAGTACCGTTAATAACTTCAGTAGCTAATGGGTAAAATTTAGTTGGGATACAAAATGTTGTAGACGTAGCTTCAGACTTACCAATATTTTCTAACTGCTCATCAGTAAAAGTGAATTTTTTGACAATTTGTCTACTCCCATTTTTAAATACATTCACCTCGTATGCATCACTAAAAAGTACACGTCTAATCTCAAAACTATTTGTGTAACGTGAGAACCCGTGTTTTGCCTCTAAATATCCCCAAATCAAATTGCTGATTTCTCTAGCCATTATGCTGCACTCCTTTTCACGTCTAGCATTTTGAGAATCATTTGCCAGTTAGCAGCGTCTAAATCCAGTCTTTCTTCATCAAGAGTATCTCTAGCAATAATGTCAATCACAGTAACCGGATTT
>ERZ724503.81-NODE-81-length-29432-cov-22.019607_pt1 | contig 29432 bp, 29 predicted proteins | sample MGYA00376036_ERZ724503 | MGnify/ENA primary metagenome ERZ724503 (study PRJEB28724, sample SAMN07190885) | wastewater metagenome | isolation source: influent of sewage treatment plant in Hong Hong | place: Hong Kong | collected 2016-03-17 ...
CGAGCAGTCCGGTGGTTACGACGGTGAGGTTGAGGCGCATGGTTCGGTCATTGTCTCCGGAACGCCGCCGCGGGGGCAAACCGCTCGCCGCGGTGTCCGGTCTGTGGGGCAGGTGCGTGTGCCCGGCTACGAGCGACTCCTGGATAGCTGTGGGGTGGCCGCCGCCGAACAGTCGCTCGTAGGCGGGCACAACGGGTGTCCCCTAACTCAGCCCCGGCGGGCGCGGACCGTCCACACCACCCGGTAGGAACCGGCGGCCGGCACCCAACCGAACTCGCGCGAATCCATCACCCCGGGCCCACCGGGGTTGTCCGAGCGCGCCTCGAAGGTGGCGGCCCGTCCGTGGCCCGCCACCGCGCCGACGCGCTTGACCAGCCAACGTGACGACGACCACGGATCGCGGAACACCCGCAACTGGCCCGGACGGGGCCGGCCGCCGCGCACCGCCAGCAGGCCGTCACCGGGGTGCAGGGTCGGCCGCATCGAGTCCTCGACCACCAGAAACCGGCGCACCAGTCGGCCGAGCTCTGGTGGCCCAAGCCCATGGTTGCGCCCCATGGTCAAAGGGTAAGTTAGGCGCATGCTGCAACGACTTTTCGCCAACGCCACCGAAGCCCATGCCCACTGCGATCTGTACTGCGGCGTCTACGACCCCGCGCAGGCCAAGATCGAGGCGCTCTCCTGCCTGAAGACGCTCCAGAAGTACCACGACTCGGACGACGAGCACTTCAAGACCCGCGCCATCATCATCAAGGAGCAGCGCGCCGAGGAGGTCAAGCATCACCTCATGGTGCTGTGGGCCGACTTCTTCACCAAAGAGCACTTCGAGCAGTTCCCCAACCTGCATCAGCTGTTCTGGGACGGCGTGCACGGCGCGGGCGATGTCAAGAAGTCGCTCGACGTCGCCGTGGCCGAGAAGCTGCTCGCCACGATCGACAAGATCGCCGACATCTTCTGGCAGACCGAGAAGGCCAAGGGCATGGGGGTCTACCCGCCCGCCTGATCGGCGACCGCATCCGTCATCGAGGCCAGGCTCCGGCTCACCCGGGGCCTGGCCTCATCTCGTTATTGACAACCCCGTCGATCTGCATAGGAACAGATATATAGGTTGCCCAAGAAACCTTCGGCTTGCTGGACTGATCCCCGAGTGCAGCCGCCGGGCCGTTGTCGGTACATAGTCAGCGTGATATAGATATCTTTCGTGAAGACGCCGCCGGACCGCCCCGCCGCCGAGGTGGTCGGGGACCTACTCGATCAGGCGATGGACCTCAGCGCGCGGTTCCTCGCCGACCGGGCCGGGCTGAGCGCATCGGCGGCGTTCGTGCTGAACCGGGTGCGCCGCGAGGGCCCGATGCGGCTGACCTCACTGGCCGCCAAGGAAGGCGTCAGCCAGCCCTCGATGACCCAGTTGATCCAGCGCCTGGAACGTCAGGACCTGGTGGCCAGACTGGCCGACCCCGACGACGGGCGCGCGACGCTGATCGGCATCACCGCACGGGGCGAGGCCCTGCTCGAGGAGCGGACCCGGATCCGCCGTGAACGCCTGGCGGCGCTGCTGTCGACGCTCTCGGCCGAGGAGGTGTGCACGCTGCAACTCTCGGCGCGGGTCGCCTCCCCAATCCTGGACCGGCTTGCCGCCGACGCCGACGCGGCTTCCGAGCCGCAGGCGGCCCAACTGGCCGCGGCCGGAACCCGTTCGCGGGGCGACTGACATGGCCGAGGGTCGGGGGTTCACGAAAGGTGCTCGGGTGCGGTCGTTTTCTGCTGCGCGGGTGCTGAAGAGGATCTGGATTCCGCTGCTCCTGGTGATCGTGCTGGCCGTCTCGGGTCTGGTCGTCTCGCGTCTGCACCGGATGTTCGCGTCCAAGGATCTCAACGCCGGCGCGGGTGCCGGCATCGAGATCGTCCAGTTCAATCCGAAGGTGATGGTCTATGACGTGTTCGGAACGCCCGGGACCACCGCCCAGATCAGCTATTTCGACACCGAGGCGAAGGTGCACACGATCGAGGCGCCGCTGCCGTGGTCGACGACCCTGTCCACGACGCTGCCGTCGGTGAGCGCCAGCCTCATGGCGCAGGGCACCGGTGACCAGATCGGCTGTCGGGTCACGGTGAACGGCACCGTCCGCGAAGAGGAAACCGCCAGCGGTGTGAACGCCCAGACCTACTGCCTGGTCAAGTCCGCATGACGGACACCACGACGCAACCCGTCGCGCGGCCACGGCTGGCTCATGGCCTGCGCATCCTGGCGTTGCCGATCGTGCTGCTGTGGGTAGGCATCGCCGTCCTGGTCAATGTGGTTGCGCCGCAACTGGAAGTGGTCGGGGAGATGCATTCGGCCCCGATGGCTCCCGAGGACGCACCGTCGATGCAGGCCATGAAGCGGATGGGCGCCAACTTCCGCGAGTTCAACTCCAACAGCACGGTGATGGTCATCATCGAGGGCCAGCAGCCCCTGGGCCCGGATGCGCACCGCTACTACGACGAGATCATCCGGAAGCTACGCGAGGACCCCGAGCACATCCAGCACATCCAGGACTTCTGGGGTGACACCCTGACCGCGGCCGGGGCGCAGAGCCCGGACGGCAAGGCCGCCTACGTGATGCTCAACCTCGCCGGTGAGCAGGGCCAGACCTTGGCCAACGAAGGTGTGCAGGCGGTCCGCAAGGTCATCGCGCAGGTCAGTGCGCCGCCGGGGGTGCAGGCCTACGTCGCGGGTCCGGCCGCCCTGACCAACGATCTGCACATCATCGGCAACGCCAGCCTGGCCCAGATCACGCTGTTCACCCTGATCGGCATCGCCGGCATGTTGTTGATCGTCTACCGCTCGATCATCACCACGCTGATCCAGCTGTTCATGACCTTCCTGCAACTGCTGACCGCGCGTGGCGTGGTGGCGCTGATCGCCAGCCACGGCGGTTTCGGGCTGACCACCTTCGCCGGAAACATCCTCACCATGCTGGCCATCGCGGCCGCCACCGACTACGGCATCTTTCTGTTCGGCCGCTACCGCGAGGCCCGCGGGATGGGTGAGGACCGGGATAGCGCCTACTACACCACTTTCCGTTCCGTCGCCCCGGTGATCGTGGGATCGGGCCTGACGATCGCCGGGGCGACGTACTGCCTGAGTTTCGCCCGGCTGCCCTACTTCACCACCATGGGCGCACCCGTCGCGATCGGCATGGTCGTCGTCGTGGTGATCTCGGTGACCCTGGGCCCAGCCATCCTCTTCCTCGGCAGCCGGGTCGGGCTGTTCGAGTCGAAAAGACCGCCCCGCAGCCGGTTCTGGCGCCGGGTGGGTGTGGCCGTGGTCCGCTGGCCGGCCCCGATTCTGGTGGCGAGCCTGTTCATCGTGCTGATCGGGGTGGTCGCGATCCCCGGCTACAAGCCCGCCTACAACGACCGCTACTACCTGCCGACCAGCGCCCCGACCAACGTGGGGTTCGCGGCCGCCGACCGGCACTTCTCGCAGGCCCGGATGAACCCCGACATCCTGATGGTCGAGGCCGACCACGACATGCGTAATCCCGCCGACATGCTGGTGCTCAACGCGGTGGCGCGCAACGTGATGCACACCGACGGTATCGCCATGGTGCAGAACATCACCCGGCCGCTGGGAATCCCGATCCAGCACAGCTCGATTCCGTTCCAGACCAGTGTGCAGGGGCAGACCAGCAACATGAACCTACCGTTCCAACGGGATCAGCTGGCCAACCAACTCAAGACCGTCGACGCGATGAACGTCTCGATCGACATCCTGGAGCGCCAGTACCAACTCTCGCTCCAGCAGACCCAGCTGACGGTCGACTCGGCGGCGAAATCACAGGATCTACTCGAAGCCACCAGAGAGGTTCGGGACAACATCGCCAACGTCGACGATCAGTTCCGGCCGATCCGCAACTACTTCTACTGGGAACCGCACTGCTTCGACATCCCGATGTGCGCCGCCATCCGCTCGGTGTTCGACTCGCTGGACGGGATCGACAAGGTCGCCGACAAGACGGCGGCGGTGCAGGGCAATACCGATCAATTGGCCAGCCTTGCACCGCAGTTGACCGCGCTGCTGCCCCAGACCATCGCGTCGATGAAGGTGAGCCGGGACCTCTCCCTGGCGTCCTACAACAATCAGAAGGCCCTACTGGACCAGATGCAGGCCATGAACGACACGGCACTGGCGATGGGCGCCAGCTTCGACCAGGCCAAGAACGACGACCTCTTCTATCTGCCGCCGGAGGCCTTCGCCAACCCCGATTTCAAGCGCGGCCTGGAGATGTTCCTGTCCCCGGACGGCAAGTCCGCCCGGATGTTCATCACCCACCAGAGCGATCCCGCGACGGTGGAGGGCATCGCCCGGGTCGACGGCGAACGGAAGGCCGCGCAGGAGGCCCTGAAGATGACCTCGCTGTCGAACGCCAAGGTCTACCTGGGCGGGGTGGCGGCGACCTACAAGGACATGTCGGACGGCGCGCGCTACGACCTGATGATCGCGGTGGTGTCGTCGCTGACGCTGATCTTCATGATCATGCTCATCCTCACCCGAAGCATGGTGGCTTCTCTGGTCATCGTCGCCACAGCCGGCAGTTCGATCGCCGCCTCGTTCGGCATCTCGGTGCTGTTGTGGCAGGACCTGTTCGGCAAGCAGGTGCAGTGGTTGGTCATGCTGATGTCGGTCATCATCCTGCTGGCGGTGGGATCGGACTACAACCTGCTGCTGGTGTCGCGGTTCAAGGACGAGATCCACGCCGGACTCAAGACCGGGATCATCCGCTCGATGGCGGGTACCGGCGGTGTCGTGACCTCGGCCGGTCTGGTGTTCGCGGCCACGATGGCGGGCATGATGGGCAGCAAGCTGATCGTCTTGGCCCAGATGGGTTCCACCATCGCGATCGGGCTGCTGGTGGACACCTTCATCGTGCGCTCACTGCTGATGCCGTCGATCGCGGTGCTGCTGGGCCGATGGTTCTGGTGGCCGACGGTGGTCTATCCGCGCGGCGACAACCACTTCCGCCAACCATCGCCACGCCCGGCTGGCGACGAGCGCGACACGGTCGCGGTTCCCGCCCAGACCTGACTGCCGGCGGGTTGTTGTTTGCGCCGGGCCGTCCCACCGGCTTACATGGTGGGGATGCCTGAGATGAACCGTCGCCATGCCATATCGCTGGCCGGGATTTCCGCACTGGCGGCCGCCATGCCCATTCCGCTCGCCGCCGCCGCCCCGCAGTCGCCGCGGGACCGGATGCCGTTGCCGGCCGCACCGCCCGGCAGCAACTACATCTTCGTCGACGACTTCGACGGCCCGGCCGGCTCCGCCCCCGACCCGGGCAAGTGGGAGATCGCGCTGGAGCGCGAGTCGATGCAGGACCCGACCTTCTGGGAACTGCCCGAGAACGTCGGCCAGTACCGCGACGACCGGCGCAACGTCTATGTCGATGGCAAGTCGAACCTCGTCTTCCACGCCGCCAAGGACCGCAAGACGTATTACAGCGGCAAGGTGTTCGGGAAGTGGCGCGGCGGTATCGGCCACAACTGGGAGGCGCGGATCAAGCTCGACTGCCTGACCGCCGGGTGTTGGCCCGCCTGGTACCTGGCCAACAACAGCCCGGTCAACGGCGGCGAGGTCGACATCATGGAGTGGTACGGCAACGGGCACTGGGCCGCGGGGACGGCCGTGCACGCCAAGCTGAACGGCGGCGAGCACGTCAGCCACGGGATCACCGTCGACAGCGGCTGGCATACCTGGCGCGTGCAGTGGGACGACGCCGGGATGCGGTTCTGGAAAGACTACGTAGACGGTGCGCAGCCGTATTTCGACGTGCCCGCGAAGTCGTTGCCGGACTGGCAGTTCAACGAGCCGGGCTACCAACTGTTTCCGGTGCTCGACCTGGCCGTCGCGGGTTCCGGTGGTGGCGATCCCGGACCGGGCACGTATCCCGCCAACATGCTCATCGACTGGGTGCGGGTCTGGTAGCGGAGCCAAACCGTAGGCGCCCGAACAAAATTGACGTGTTCGTCGGACGCTATCGAGCGGGTTACTCTCACTCCGTGAGCAGCAACGGAATTCCCGGCGGCGTCGTGCACGAGATGCCCGCCGACCTCCGCGCGGCACTGACGACCAACACCGCCGCGCTGGAGGCCTGGCGGGACATCACCCCGTTGGCGCGCAACGAGTTCATCTGCTGGGTCGAGGACGCCAAGCAGCAGGCCACCCGGGAGCGCCGGATCCGCCGGACCCAGGAAGAACTGGAGGAGGGCAAGCGCCGGCCGTGCTGCTGGCCGGGCTGCAAACACCGCGAGCGCACCGGCCGCTAGCGTCCTACGGCCGGGCCGGGCGGGGCCGCACGAGTTGAGGCCACCAGAACCACCGGCCCAGCAGGGCCGCGATCGCCGGGGTCATGAACGCGCGCACCACCAGGGTGTCGAACAACAGGCCCAGCCCGATGGTGGTGCCGACCTGGGCGACGACGACCATGGCGCTGACCGACATCGCCATCATGGTGAACGCGAACACCAGACCGGCGGCGGTCACGACCGGCCCGCTGCCGCCCATCGCGCGGATGATGCCGGTGTTGATCCCGGCGGGGATCTCCTCCTTCATCCGGGCGACCAGCAGCAGGTTGTAGTCGGCGCCCACCGCCAGCAGGATGATCACCGCCATGGCCATCACCATGAACTGCAGTTCCATTCCCAGCAGGTACTGCCAGAGCAGCACGGACAGCCCGAAGGACGCGCCGAGTGAGATCACCACGGTGCTCACGATGACGGCGGCGGCGACGACGCTGCGGGTGATGAGCAGCATGATGATGAAGATCAGGCTCAACGCGGCCACACCGGCGATCAGCAGGTCGTATTTGTTGCCCTGCTCCATGTCCTTGAACGCCGATGCGGTGCCGCCGAGGTAGACCTTGGAGCCCTCCAGCGGTGTGCCCTTGATGGCTTCGAAGACCGCGTTCTTGATGGCGTCGATCCGGTTGATGCCGTCGGCGGACAGCGGGTCCTCTTCGTGGGAGATGAAGAACCGGATCCCATGCCCATTCGGCGAGATGAAACTCTTCATGCCGCGCTTGAATTCGGCGTTGTCGAAGATCTCCGGCGGCAGGTAGAAGGTGTCGTCGTTGTGGGCGTCGTTGAACGCCTTGCCCATCGCGGCCGAACTCTCGTCCATCGCCGCCATCTGATCCTGCATGCCGGCCTGGCTGGCCTGCATGGTCAGCATCATGATGCGCATCCGCTTCATCGTGGCGACGGTCGGCTCCATCAGGGTGACCATCTGCGGCATCAGCGCATCGAGTTGCCGCAGATCCGGTATCAGCTCCTGGATGTGGTCGGTGGTGGCGTCGATACCGTCGAGCCCGTCGAAGATCGACCGCATCGACCAGCACACCGGAATGTCGTAGCAGTGCGGTTCCCAGTAGAAGTAGTTGCGGATCGGCCGGAGCATGTCGTCGAAATCGGCGATATGGTTGCGCAATTCGGCGATCTCGGCGGCCATGTCTTCGGTCTTGCCAACCATGTCGTGGGTGGTCGCGCTCATCTTCTCCATCAACGTGATCATCTGGGTCATGGTGTTGATGGTGGTCTGCATATCCTCGCCCTGGACCAGCATGTCCTTCATCCGGTCTTCCATGTAGGAGCGGTTGAGCTTCTGCATGGTGCTGCCCATGCTGATCTGGGCCGGAAGGGTGCTGTACTTCAGTGGTTTGCCGTCGGGCCGGGTGATGGACTGCACCCGGCCGATGCCGTTGAGTCGGGTGACGGCCTTGGTGATCTGGTCGATCACCAGGAAGTCCGCCGAGTTGCGCACATCGTGGTCGGTCTCGACGAGCAGCAGTTCCGGATTCATCCGGGCGACCGGGAAGTGCCGTTCGGCGGCGGCGAATCCCTCGTTGGCCGGCAGGCTGGCGGGTAGGTACTTGCGATCGTTGTAGTTGGGCTGGTAGCCGGGCAGCGTGACCAGACCGACCAACGCGATCATGATCGTGAGGGTCAGGATCCAGCCCGGCCAGCGGACGACGGCCGCCCCGAGCCGGCGCCAGAAGCGAATTCGCATGGCGCGCTTGGGTTCCAGCAGACCGAATCGGCTCGCGACGGTGATGATCGCCGGGCCCAGCGTGAGGGCCACCGTGACCGCGACGACCATGCCGACCGCCAACGGCACACCCAGGGTCTGGAAGTAGGGCAGCCGGGTGAACGACAGGCAGAAGGTTGCGCCCGCGATCGTCATGCCCGAGGCCAGCACGACGTGGGCGGTGCCACCGAACATCGTGTAGAAGGCCGACTCGCGATCCTGCCCGATGGTTCGGGCCTCCTGGTAACGCCCGATCAGGAAGATGGCGTAGTCGGTCGTTGCGGCGATCGCAAGGGTGACCAGAAGTTGGGTCGCGAACGTCGACAGCCCGATCAGGTCGTGGTATCCGAGGAAGGCCACCACACCGCGGGTGACCGCCAGTCCCAGGATCAGCATGGTCAGCACCAACAGCACGGTGACGACCGAGCGGTAGAAGAACAGCAGCATGAACAGGATGACGCCGATGGTGGCGTACTCGATGAGCTTGATGCTCTTGTCGCCGGCGGCCTGCTGGTCGGCCTGCAGCGCCGGTCCGCCGGTGACGAAGACCTTCACCCCGGGTGGCGGGCTGAGGCCGCGGACGATCTTCTGCACCGCGGCGACGGAGTCGTTGCCGAGGGCCTCACCCATGTTGCCGGCGAGGTAGACCTGCACGTAGGTGGCCTTGCCGTCGGCGCTCTGGGCGCCGGCCCGGGTCAGCGGATCGCCCCAGAAGTCCTGGATGTGCTGGACGTGGGTGGTGTCGGCGCGCAGCTTGGCGATCATGTCGTCGTAGAAGGCGTGGGCGTCGTCGCCGAGGGGCTGGTCGCCCTCCAGGACGATCATCGCGGAGCTGTCGGAGTCGGACTCCTCGAAGAGCTTGCCGGTGCGCATCATCGCGATGACCGACGGCGCCTCCGTGGGCGACATCGACACCGCCCGCATCTGGCCGACGACTTCCAGCTGGGGCACGGTCGCGTTGAGGATCGCGATCAACGCGATCCAGCCGATGATGATGGGCACCGCCAGCCGGCGGATCCAGCGGGCGACCCAGGACCGGCGCTGGTGGACCTCGACCGGGACGGCCGCCTCGACCGCGGGGGCGCTCACCGGGTTCTCACCCGCTGAACAAGCCTGTGCGGCACGGTGGCGACCCCTCGATGCGGCGTTGTGGATGAGTCCGCCATTCTAGAGCGCCCCGCCGCCGCCCGGGTTGCCCGCGTTAGCGGGGTAGGTCCCACTGGCCGAAGTCGGGCGCGAGGACATCGTCGACGTCGACGTGCACCCCGTCGATCAGCATGCCCGGGTCGGATGCGGTGACCACCTCGGCCTGGAACAGCACCGCCGCCGGTTCGCGCTCGCCCCCCGACCATGCCTTGGTCTGCCATGCCCACCGGAAGCCCGGGGTGCTCGACGCGCCGACCACGCCGTCCGCGATCGCCCAACCGACCTGCGCCCGACCGCCGTAGATGCCGGTGCGCGCGACACCCAACACCGAGTTGATTCCGCGAAACCATTGCACCGCAGTGCTTTTCCAGGTCTGCGCATCGACCGGCTCGTCGACGCTGAAGAAGATCGGCGCCGAGTCGGGGCCGCCGGCCGCGCCGTGCAGGCGCAGCGCCGTCCTGGCGTCGGCGACGCCGCCGTCGAACCCGCGGGTGAAGTCCGATGGCGAGTTCGGCCAGCCCGGCTTGCCGTACTGGTAACAGCTGACGACGTGCAGTCCCAACGCGCGCATGCCGTCGGTGAACTCGCGGGTGACCGGCTTGAAGTCGAACGTGGCGCCGGGCCGCAACTCGGAGACGTAGACCAGCGCCCCGTCGAAGCCGGCCGCCTTGATCTGCTCCGGCGCGACCAGCCGCTCGGCGAAGTCGATCAACTGCATGCCGGTGGCGGCGGACGTCGGTGCGGCGCCCAATGCCGACGCCGATGCCAGCGCGCCCAGGCCGGCCAGCGCCGTTCCGTATTTGAGCACTTCCCGTCGCGAAACAGAACCCGTCACGGCTGGCAGCGTAGCGCCGGGGGCGATCAGCCGGACTTGAGCAGTCCCGGTTCGCCCACTCCGATGGTGATCCGCGGCGCGGCCGCCGGGTCCAGCCAGGTCAGCAGCGAGCGCATCTCGTCGCGGCCGACCGCCACACATCCCCAGGTGGGGCTGCCGTCGGTGACGTGCAGGAAGATGCCGGACACCTTGCCGGGGATCCGCTGCGGGTTCACCGCGATGTTGACCGCGTAGTCGTACACCGGCCCGGAGTTGTAGAGGTTCTCGGTGATGTTCGACGGCTCCTGCGCCGAGCGAACGTGGGTGTTGTAGGTCGGGGACTTGGCGTCCTCGTCCCACCAGTCCTGATCGGTGGCCTCGAAGTACGGCATCTTGGTGCCCGGGTTGGGCTGGCGGCCGAAGGCCTGGTCGAAGGTGAAGGTGCCCTCGGGGGTGCGGTAGACGCCGTCGGCGGGAGCACCGACCCCGAGCTCGCCGACCATGGCCGGTGTCGGGCCCAGCACCACCTTCCAGTCCTGACCGACCCGCTGGTAGGCCGTCAGCGTCCCCTTCGTCGCGCTGGACTTCGGGACGCCCACGACGATCCACTGCGTGGGCTGGGCGGCCGCCGGCTCCGCGGCCGCGGGCGGGGCGAGCGGAAGGCTCAGGGCCAGCCCCAGTTGCGCCGCCAGCACGGCGAGCAGCTTGGACGGTTTCACGCCACACCTCGGGTTCCACTAGGCAATACACACAGCAAAGCGCCCATCGTATCGGCCGACGGCGGCCGGACCGGACCCCGAAATGGTTCCGCTATCAAGCTGGTATGCCGCCGCGATCCGCGATTAGAGGTTTTGCGGCGGGCCCAAATACCATCGGGGACGCAATGACAGATCAAGACACGGATCTCCGGCCCGCTCCGGCCGGGGCGGCCGCACACCGGCTCTCGGCGGAGGCCGGTCGCCGGCGCACCTTCGCCGTCATCAGCCATCCCGACGCCGGCAAGTCGACGTTGACCGAAGCGCTGGTGCTGCATGCCAGGGCGATCACCGAGGCCGGCGCCATCCACGGCAAGGCGGGGCGGCGCTCCACGGTGTCGGACTGGATGGAGATGGAGAAGGCCAGGGGCATCTCCATCACCTCCACCGCCCTGCAGTTCCCGTATCGCTCCGCCGACGGGCAGGACTGCGTGATCAACCTGCTCGACACCCCCGGCCACGCCGACTTCTCCGAAGACACCTATCGGGTCCTCAGTGCCGTCGACTGCGCGGTCATGCTGATCGACGCGGCCAAGGGCCTGGAGCCGCAGACGCTCAAGCTGTTCCAGGTGTGCCGGCACCGCCGGATCCCGATCCTCACCGTGATCAACAAATGGGACCGGCCGGGCCGGCACGCGCTCGATCTCCTCGACGAGATCAACGACCGCATCGGACTCAAGCCGATGCCGTTGACCTGGCCGGTGGGTATCGCCGGTGACTTCAAGGGGGTGCTGGACCGGCGCAGCGGCAACTTCATCCGGTTCACCCGCACGGCGGGCGGCGCCACCATCGCGCCGGAGGAGCACATCGCCCCGGAGCTGGCCCATGACGCCGCGGGCGTCGACTGGGACAACGCGGTCGAGGAATGCGAGCTGCTGTCCGCCGACGGCGGCGACTACGACCGGGAGGCGTTCCTGCGCGGCGACGCGACACCGGTCCTGTTCACCTCGGCCGCACTGAACTTCGGGGTGAACCAGCTGCTGGACACCCTGGTTCGGATCGCGCCCGCCCCGGCCGGTCAGCTCGACGCCGACGGCAACCTGCGGCCGGTCGATTCCCCGTTCAGCGCGTTCGTGTTCAAGGTCCAGGCCGGCATGGACTCGGCGCATCGCGACCGGATCGCCTACGCCCGGGTCTGTTCGGGCACCTTCGAGCGCGGCGATGTGCTCACCCACGCCGCGACCGGGAAACCGTTCGTCACCAAGTACGCGCAATCGGTTTTCGGCCAACAGCGCTCGACGCTGGACAGCGCGTGGCCCGGTGACGTGATCGGGTTGGCGAACGCGGCGGCGCTACGCCCGGGCGACACCCTGTTCCGCGACACCGAAGTGCACTTCCCGCCGATCCCCAGCTTCTCCCCCGAGCACTTCGCCGTCGCCCGCGGCACCGACCCGAGCAAGCACAAACAGTTCCGCAAGGGCATCGAGCAACTCGAGCAGGAGGGCGTCGTGCAGGTGCTGCGTTCGGATCGCCGCGGCGATCAGGCGCCCGTGCTGGCCGCGGTGGGCCCGATGCAGTTCGAGGTCGCCAGTCACCGGATGGCAACGGAGTTCAACGCCCCGATCGCGCTGGAGTCGCTGCCCTACACCGTCGCGCGCGCCATCGATCCCGCCGACGCGGAGTTCGTGCAGAAGCAGGTGTCGATGGAGGTGCTCACCCGCACCGACGGAGTGCTGCTCGCGCTGTTCACCACCAAGTGGCGGCTGCAGGGGTTCGCCGAGGACAACCCGCAGGTGCGGCTGACGTCGTTGGTCGCCGCCGGGGACAACTGAGTCCGGTCAGCCGGTTTCGGCGGCGACCCGGGCCCGCTCCCGCATCGAGGCGACCACCCCGCCGTCGTTGAGAATGTCTGTGCCGGTGAGGTATCCGGCCTTCTCGCCGGCACAGAACGCCAGCAGCTCGGCCATCTCCTCCGGCTTGCCCCAGCGCGGCACGGCGGCGTCGGTGACCATCGCGCCCGCCCCGGCCTGTTCTTCCAGCCTGCCCATCTCGGTGTCGACCGAGCCGGGCGAGACCGAGACGATCCGCAACCCGCGCCCGTTGAACCGTTCCGCCTGCGAACTGCTGTACCACCGGACGAAATTCTTGCTGATCGCGTACGCGATGCCCGACCGCGCCTCGGGCGGAGCGATCTCGCACGCCGACAGCATCGCGGCCATGAACCCGTCCCGGTCCCGCCGGGCCAGCGGGAAGTGCGCCAGCGGAACCAGTGCCTCCGGCAGCAGATACGACGCCATCGACGCCACGTTGACGATCGCCGCGCCCTCGGGGGCGGCGGCGTAGAACACCTCGTTGACGTTGAGCGTGCCGATCGCGTTGGTGCGCAGCACATATTCGGCGTCGCCCATACTCGGGCTCACCCCCGCCGTGTGGATGACCGAGGCGATCGTCCCGAGCCCGGCCGCGGTGTCGAACACCCGGGCCACCGCCTTCCGGTCGGTGACGTCGGCGTGGACGGGCACCACGGGGATGCCGAGCTTCGTCAGGGCGGCGACGGCCGCGTCCAACCGGTCCCGGCGCACATCGCACAGGACCACCGGACGGTCGCGGCCGACGATCTCGGCGGTGGCCACTCCCATACCGCCCGCGCCACCGGTGATGATCGAAACTCCAGCCATAACCGCCGACCGTATACCGGGGCCTAGTGCTGGTCGATCTTCGCGGCCGCGAACGACGCCGCCTGATCGGTCATGCCGGACTGCACGTACGACACGTGCGCGATCATGTTGGCGCCCGCGGAACAGATCGGGTCGCCGTCGATGCACAAATCGATCGTCTTTGCGGCGTAGGCCGGGCTGGTGGTCGGCAGTGGGGTACCGCCGGCCAGCATGCTGGAGAACCCGCTCGCCGGGGTGCCGAACAGGGCGACCGCCGCCACCCGGTCGGCGACCTGGGCGGGCAACGCGGCGGTGGCCATGTCGGTGACGGCGGCGCCCTGCGAGTAGCCGCCGAGCACCAGCTTGGTGCTCGGGCAGTTCGCGACGACGTTCTGGATCTGCGCCTGGGCGTCGTCGGAGCCGTTGGCGGCGCTGCTGAGGTAGTTGTCGCTGGCCGGGTAGTCGACCGCGGACACCGTGACCGAGCGGCCGCTCACCTTGGTGCTGAGCGCGTCGGCGAAGGACTGGCCGACGATGCCCACACCGGGCGGCTCGTTGGTACCCCGGGCGAAGAGCACTTGGACGTCGGGGCACGGCTGCGCGCCGGCCTCAGCCGCCAGCGGCAGGCTCCACAACCCGGCGACCACCGCGCCGAGGAGACCGAGGACACGAAGTGAGTTCACGCCGAAATGCTGACACATCGGCGGGAACGGCGACGGGAGACTAGCGACCCGAGTTGCGGGCCAGGTCGATCACGAACTGGCTGACGAAGGTGCCGGCTGCCGGGTCGCCGTGGTCGCACGATCCGTCGGATTCGCCGACCCGCTTGACCCACAGGTAGGCGTCGGCGTGTGCGCCCGCGGTGTCGGTGGTCGGCGGGGTACCCAGCGCCCGGCCCGCTGGGTTGCACCAGCTCAGCGGGTGTTCGGGCGCGGGTCCGGCGCCGTTGCGCGAGGTGTCGATCACGTAGTGGGCGCCGTTGGTGAGACCCGAGATGGCCTCGCCGTAGCCGATCTCCTCGTCGGTGGAGTAGTAGTTCGTGGTGTTCAGGCTGAATCCCCGCGCCCGCTGCACCCCGACCTGGTTCAGGCGCGCGGCCATGGTGTCGGCGCTGGTCCAGCGGGAGTGTCCGGCGTCGACGTAGACCGCGGCGGCCGGATCGCGGGTCAGCGCGCCGACGGCGTAGGAGATCAGGTCGAAGCGCTCCTGGCGCTGGTCGCCGGACAGGCAGTCGGCCATCGCCAGGGCGTCGGGCTCGAGGATGATCGCCGCGGGCGATGCGCCGAGCCCGGATGCGATGCTGTCGATCCATTCCCGGTAACCGGCGGCTGTCGCGAACCCGCCGGCGGCGTAACTGCCGCAGTCGCGGTGCGGGATCGCATAGAGGGCCAGCACGGGCATGGCGCCGGACGCCTGCGCCGCACCGGCGATCCGGGACACCGTTCCTGCGACCGCCCCGGCGGGGAAGGCCTGGTCGAGCCAGTAGGCCTGCGGGGTGTTGGCGACCGCCGTCAACTCCGCGCTCGGGGGATTGGCGTTTCGCGCGGCGATCATCGCCTTCGACGCCGGGTCGACGTAGAAGCCGTGGCCGGCCAGCGGATTGCCGTCATCGGAAAGCAGCGTCACCGGGCCGACGACCCGGGGGCCGGACAGACCGGCACAGGCGACAACCGCGACCGTGAGAACGGGAAGGATCCACCGCATGGCTGCACCGGCAGCTGAGGACATCACCCAACGAAAATAGTGCGGTACGTCAATAAGCGGCAACCGAAGCGGCAGAACGTCATTGGTGCCCCAATCGCCCCATTGGAATCATCAGCCACATCCGCCACTCCGGTTCAAACGGCCGTGTCGCTCGCGACCGTCACAGCGGCAGCGACGTGCCGGTCTCCCGCTCGGCGAACTCCCACAGCCGCGCCGCGTCCGCGTAGTCACAGGCGACCGCGGCGCGCCCGCTGAGCGTCGGTCCGCCCTTGAGGCCCAGCCTGCTGTCGATGCCGACGTAACTGCCCGGGGGGATCGGCTCGGTGATGCAGTACAGCGTCGGCGCCGCGCCCGCGTCGATGTCGTTGGCCAGCACGTTGGCCGCCGCCTTGACCGCCGCGTGGAAGGCCGCCATCACCCGCTGATCGGAGACGTTCGACAGGTTCGACGCCACCCAGCCCGGGTGGGTCAGGAAGCTGGTCACCGGTGAGCCCGCCGCCCGCAGCCGCCGGTCGAGTTCGAGGCCCCACAGCATCACGGCGAGCTTCGAGCGCCCGTAGGCCGGGAACGCGGACCACTTCTGCACCCGAAGGTGCGGGTCGTCGAAGGCGAAGGTGGCCGATTTGTGGGCATCGGAGCCGACATTGATGATCTGCGAACGCACCCGCCCGAACAGAAGGTTCGTCAATGCGAACGGGCCGAGGAAGTTGGTGCCCAGCGTGGACTCGAAACCGTCGACGGTCTCCGCGCGATGCTGCGCCACCACACCGGCGTTGTTGATCAGGATGTCGACGTCGCCGTCGAACAGCGTCGGGAACGCCCGCACCGACGCCAGATCGGCGAGGTCGAGCTTGACCACCGAGACGTCACCGCCGATCTCCGCGGCGCGCTGCGCACCCAGCTCGAGGTTGCGGACGGCCAGGATCACCTGGGCGCCCGCCCGGGCAAGCGCCCGCGCCGTACCGAGCCCGACACCGTTCGTCGCGCCGGTGACGATGATCCGCTTGCCCTCGAGATTGCCGAGCCGGCTCGGCGACCACCGCGTTGTCACCGTTGGAGCGTAGCCACACCGGACACCGTTGACATGACAGATCGGGGCTGGTTGTCTACGGCCAATGAGCGACGCCGTCCGCGAGATCGAGAACCTGCTGTACACCTACGCCGAGCGGCTCGATGCCGGTGACATCGACGGGGTCGCCGAACTGTTCACCCACGGCCGGATCTGCGGGGTGGAGAACGGACCGCCCGAGACGGTGTTCGCCGGTGCCGACCGGGTGCGCCAGATGTACGAGATGGCCACCCGGTTCTACGAGGACGGCACGCCGAAGACCAAACACCTGACCACCAATGTGCGCATCCGCGTCGACGAGGCCGCCGGTACGGCCGAGGGCAAGGCCTACTACTGCGTCACCCAGGCCACCGACGTCCTGCCCCTCCAGGTGATCGTCACCGGCCACTACCACGACAGCTTCCGGCGGATCGACGGACGGTGGTGGTTCGACACCCGGACGATGTTCATCGATCAGGTCGGCGATACCAGCCAGCACTTGAAGTTCTGAAACGCCGGCGACCGCCAGTTCCGCTACGGCGCTGGACCTTCGAGGCTTTCGAGGAGGAACCGACATGAGCGAGTTCACCGGCGACCCGGCCGCGACGGCGTCGCAGCACGAACAGGAACTCGCGGCACTCGAGCTGACGGCGCACCCGAGGGTACGGGCCGCCTATCGCAGTGTCGCCGAGACCTGGCTGGCCCGGGCCAAGCCGTCCGACGCGATGCGGGAGCGCTTCGACGCCGCCTTCGCCGAGGTGATGTTCTCGGCGGCGGTGTGGTCGTCCAACACCGACAAGCTGCGTCCGAAGGTCAGCTGCATCACCCGGATCGGCCACCCGGTCGCGGGCCGGGCGATCCCCGGATCACGTTGGGGCATCGACAATCCCGACAGCGTCTACCGGGTCATCCCGATCTCCGGCGACGAACGCTACGTGATCCGCGGCCGGGTGGGGCCGCACCGGATGACGGAGAACTACTTCACCCTGTGGGATGCCAACATGGGTACCGTGGCCGTACTGAACGGTCGCACCATGGCGGTCGAGCCGGACGGCTCGTTCACCATCACCGTCGACTCCGAGCCCGCGGGGGATCGCCCGAACCATGTGCAGACCACGCCGGAGGCCCACGAGTTCTACATCCGAGATGTGTTGCTGCACTGGGAGCGTGACGATCCGAACCACCTGAGCGTCCAACGGCTGGGCGGCCCGCCGCAGACCCCCGCCCGCACGCTCGACGAGCAGGCCGATGCGACCGCCGCGATGATGGCCCACTTCGCCAACTTCACCGGCAAGCTCAGCCACGGGATCTACAAGATGGCGCCCAACCAGTTCGACCTCGCCTGGTCGGCCGACAAGGTCGGAGCCATGCGCAACCAGGTCTACGTGATGGGACGTTTCGACCTGCGCCCCGGCGAGGCATTCGTGGTCGACGTCAGCGACGGCGGGGCCGAGTACTTCACCGTGCCGTTGAGCAACATCTGGGGCACCACCCTCGACATCGTCGACCACACCGGCAGTCTCAACAAGGCGCAGTCAACGCCCAACGACGACGGCAGCTACACCTACGTGATCGCGCCCACCGACCCGGGCGTGGCGAACTGGATCGACTCCGACGGACTTCTCGAAGGGATCCTGACGCTGCGGATGGCCGAGTTCGGGGGCGACGGGCCGGCGCCCGACCTGGGCGCGCGGGGGCGGGTGGTCAAGCTCGACGAGCTCGAACGAGCGGTCCCGGGTCTGCGCCGGGTGTCGGCGTCCGAACGTGCGGTCGAGTTGGCCGGCCGGCGCGCCGCCTATCTGCGCCGGCTGCCGGAGGGGACGAACTGACATGGCGTGCTGGTTCATCACCGGATGCTCCACCGGGATCGGCCGCGAAATCGCCAGCGCCGCACTCGAAGCCGGCCACAGCGTCGCCGTGACCGCCCGCAACACCGGCTCCGTCGCCGACTTCGCCGATCGGTTCGGCGACCGGGCGCTGGTGCTGCCCCTTGACGTCACCAACCACGAGCAGATCACCGCCGCGGTCTCCGCGGCGGAGTCGGCGTTCGGCGGGATCGACGTCCTGGTCAACAATGCCGGCTACGGCTACATGGCCGCCGTCGAGGAGGGCGACGACGCCGAGGTGCGAAAGCTGTTCGACACCAACTACTTCGGCGTAGTGGACACCCTCAAGGCGGTGCTGCCCGGCATGCGGGCCCGTCGGCGCGGCCATGTCATCAACATCTCCTCGATGACGGGTCTGGTCGCCAACCCCCCGAACGCCTACTACTCGTCGACCAAGTTCGCCCTCGAGGCGCTCACCGAGGCGCTGTCGAAGGAGGTGGCGCCGCTGGGCATCAAGGTGACCGCCATCGAGCCGGGCGCGTTCCGCACCGACTGGGCGGCGCGCTCGATGCAGGAGTCGTCCACCCCGATCGGCGACTACGACGAGAACGTCGGCGCGCGTAAGGCCATGATCAAGGCCTTCGCCGATCACCTGCCCGGCGATCCGCGCAAGGTGGCCGAGGCGGTGCTGATGGTGAGCACACTGGACGACCCGCCGCTGCGGCTGCTACTCGGACGCGACGTGCTCGCGGCGGTCCGCGAGAAGATCGCCGACCTTACCGCCTCGATCGACCAGTGGGAGTCCGTCACCAAGGATGTGAACTTCCCCAAGGGCTGACCCGCCGATCGGGCGTGATGTGGGTCGAAGGGTGCCGGCGGGTTACTGTGCTGTGATCGGCCCCGCAACAAGCCGATGGAAGAGTTGAGCCCTTTCATGACTGCAGCACCCCAGGCACCGGCGATGGAATCACGGCTCGGCCACTACTACCAGGCGGACGACACCTACCTGGTGGGTCGGGAGAAGGTGCGCGAGTACGCGCGGGCCGTGCAGGACTATCACCCCGCGCACTGGAACGTCGCCGCCGCCGCGGACCTGGGGTACGCGGGGGTGGTCGCCCCGATCACGTTCACCTCGACCCCGGCCATGGCCTGCAACCGGCGGATGTTCGAGTCGGTGGTCGTCGGCTACCACACCTACATGCAGACCGAAGAGGTCTTCGAGCAGCACCGCCCGATCGTGGCCGGTGACGAGCTGGCGATCGACGTCGAACTAACCTCGGTGCGCAGGATCGCCGGCCGCGACCTGATCACCGTGACCAACACGTTCACCGACACCGCGGGTGAACGGGTGCACACCCTGCACACCACCGTCGTCGGCGTCACGGCCGAGGATGTCGATCCGCGGATCAAGGACGTCGCGCACACGCTGATGATGCATGACGTCAACATCCTCGACATCGACGGGTCCGACGCCACCTTCCACAAGACGCTGCGCCCGGCGGGCGAGGTTCGCATCGCCGAGGGCGGTCTGACGCGGACACCGGGATCACTGTCGTTCGACGACCTCAAGGTGGGGGACGAGCTTCCGGTGCATCACACCGGACTCGCTCGTGGCGACCTGATCAACTATGCCGGCGTGTCCGGTGACGCGAACCCGATCCATTGGGACGAAAGCATCGCCAAGATGGCGGGCCTACCCGATGTGATAGCGCACGGCATGCTCACCATGGGGCTGGGCGCCGGGTTCGTCTCCGAATGGTCCGGCGACCCCGGCGCGGTCACCCGCTACGCGATCCGGCTGTCCGCGCCCGCGATCGTCTCGACCGCCGAAGGCGCCGACATCGAGTTCAGCGGCCGGATCAAGTCCCTGGACCCGGCCACCCGCAGCGGCGTGATCATCGTCGGCGCCAAGTCAGCGGGCAAGAAGATCTTCGGCCTGGCGACGATGGAGATCCGCTTCCGCTGAGCCGCCCCACCGCCCCCGATTTCCGGCAACATCGCCTCGGGTCCTTGTTAGGTTGGTCGGCGTCGAATTCGCCGTCACCGGCTGAAAAAGGGGGAGTTCTCGTTGACCGTCGACCAAGCCGTGCCCGCCGTTCTTGCCACGGCCGCCGAGGCCCGTTCCTGGCAGGAGCCGCTGTACCGCGACCTGCACCAGAACCCCGAACTGTCCCATGCCGAACACCGCACGGCCGGCATCGTCGCCGACCGGTTGCGCCAGTCCGGCTACGAGGTCACCACGGGGGTAGGCGGCACGGGTGTGGTGGGCATACTGCGCAACGGCACCGGACCGACGGTGCTGCTGCGGGCCGACATGGACGCCCTGCCGGTGCAGGAGGACACCGGACTGCCCTACGCCAGCACGGTGATGGCCCCCTCCCCGGCCGGTGACGGCCAGGTCCCGGTGGCCCATGCCTGCGGGCATGACATGCACACGGCGTGCCTATTGGGTGCCGCGGACCTCCTCGCCCAGGGCCAAAACTACTGGAACGGAACGCTTGTCGCGCTCTTCCAGCCGGCCGAGGAGACGGTGGACGGTGCCCGAGGCATGGTCGACGATGGTCTCGCGCAGCTGCTGCCGCCGGTGGATGTCGTTCTCGGCCAACATGTTGCGCCGTTGCCGGCCGGCTACGTGGGAGCTCAGGCCGGTCCCGCGTTCGCCGCGGCGGACTGCATCAGGGTGACGGTGTACGGGCGGGGCGGCCATGCCTCCCGGCCGGAGACCACCGTCGACCCCGTGGTGCTCGCCGCGTCGATCGTGCTGCGCCTGCAGACAATCGTCGCGCGGGAGGTCGAGCCGGGCGAGCCCGCCGTGCTCACGGTCGGCAGCCTGCACGCGGGCACCAAGGCCAACATCATCGCCGACCACGCGGTGCTGGAGCTCAACATCCGCACCTACAGCGAGGGGGTCCGCTCGGCGATCCTGGCGGCGATCCAGCGCATCGTCACCGCCGAGTGCGCCGCCTCCGGCAGTCCGCGTGATCCGGAATTCGAGTTCTACGAACACGCCCCGCTGACCGACAACGATCCGGGCGTCACCGCCAAGATCATCGACACCTTCACCGGTGTCTTCGGCGATCGCGTCGTCGTTCCGCCGCGGGTGCTGGGCAGCGAAGACTTCAGCGATATCGCCCGCGGTGTGTCGGCGCCGTACAGCTACTGGTTGTTCGGCGGTACCGACCCCGAGGTCTTCGCCAAAGCCGCAGCGGCCGACCGTCTTTCGAGCGACATCCCCAGCAACCACTCGCCGCATTTCGCTCCGGTCATCCAGCCGACCCTCGACACCGGCACCACCGCCTTGGTGGCGGCCGCACTGAGCTGGCTGGCCGGCTAGCGCGCCGGTCCCCGTCAGCCGAGCAGCGGCGTGCGGTGTTCGGTCATCTCGGTGAGCGCGTCCTGCATGAGGGTGTGGATGCGCTCGGCGTACGCCTTGGCGTCCTCATCGGGCCGCGCGGTGGTGGCGGCCAGCACGCGGGTGTGCAGTTTGGAGGGCAGCGGAAGGTAGGGCAGCATGCCCACCGCGCCGGTGTTGAGGCCCCACGGTAGCGACAGGCTCGTCGGCAGCGCCTTCACCCGCAACAGTTCGTCCAGACGCAGGGCGCGGGCCAGCCGCTGACCGTCGGAGAGCACCAGCAGCGACTCGCCCGCCCCGGCTGTCACGATGGGCACCACGGACACGCCCTCGTCCATCGCCAACTGTGCGAAGCCGCTGCGCCCGCCGAACACGATGTGATTGCGGTCGGTGAACTTCTTGGCCGCGTCGACATCCCCACCGGGGAAGACGACGACGTGGTGGCCCTCGGCGAACGCCTCGTGCGCACTCTCCCGGCTCGCCGGCCGCGCGCCGAGGTGCTCGACGATCGGGCCCACCCCCAGCGTCCAGGCCAGCTGGTGGGTCAGGAAGGTGACCGGCCGGGTCAGTTTGAGGTCCTCGACGACCGCGCCGACCGCCATCACGTTGAGGTCGACGACGCCGCCGAAGCCGTGGTTGGCCACGAACAGCACCGGCTCATCCAGGGCCCCGGCTTCGACGTCGATCTGCAACCGGTGGTAGCGGCGGACGAACTCGATCACCCGGTGGCGCAAGGCGTTCAGTGCGCCCTCGATGCGTTCCCCACCCGGATCGACCACTCGCTCCACCGCGCCAAGCAGCGCATCGGCGAACTGCTCGACGGCCGCGCGCCGATCGGGGCCGTCGGACTCAGCGTTCATGCGGCCATTGTGCGGCGCGGGGTGGGTGATCCGGCGCAGATTCGCCGGGGTCCCGTTCCGCCGGCGGTCGGACTAACCTCTGTGCGGTGGAGTCCTTCGTCGTTCCGTACACCGATGATCAGGTCGAGGTGGACAGCGAGCTGCGAACGGTCCGGTTGTTCCGCAACGCCTGGAATCGGCAGTCCAGCGGCTATCCCGACGAGGTCTATACCTTCGACCAGTTGCGGGCCGATCCCGCTCGGCTGGAAGCGCTAGTCAACACGCTTGGGCCTGGCGACGCGAAGGCGTTGAACCGCCTCATCCGAAGCTGATCAACGTCCGAGGGCTGGAGCGCACCGTTCTCGTCGTCGATGACGGATTGAGCCATGTCGCAGGAGCAGTTCTCCTACCTTGCCGTGGATTGCGCTACTTCCGCTGCCGCCATGAGCTTTCGGCGGTGGGTCTCGCCACGGGCTCCTAACAAGGCCACCGGCCGCAGCCGGGTGGTCTTCCCGCGGAGCTCGCTCGGTGCAGAACGGGTCGATTTCATCGAGGCGCATATAGCCGACCGCTCGTAGTGCCTCGTGCGGTAGAACGGTGTAAGCCACATCAGTCGCCGGATCAGTCCCGAGGGGGGACCGCCATGCAGTCTGTCAATGGGATGAACGTCCTGGTCACCGGTGCTGCGATGGGATTGGGAAAGCTCTTCGCCGCCAACGCCGTCAAGGAGGGCGCCGCAGCGGTGGTGCTGTGGGACGCCAACGAGGTCACGTTGAAGGAGACCGCGGCCGAGTTGGAAGACGCCGGCGGCGTCATTCACCACCAGACCGTCGACGTCAGCTCACAGGCCGCGGTGGCCGAGGCCGCCGAACGGGTTCGGGCCGACCTCGGCACCATCCACGTGCTGTTCAACAACGCCGGCATCGTCCGCGGCAACGGCTACTTCTGGGAGAGCCGTCCCCGCGACTTCCTGCTCACCATGGAGGTCAACTCGGTCGGCCCGATGCTGGTCGCCCGGGAGTTCCTGCCGGCCATGATCGACTCCGGCAGCGATTGCCGGCTCGTCAACATCGCGTCGTCGGCCGGACTGAACGCCATCCCCCGGATGGCCGCCTACGCGGCGTCCAAGTGGGCGGCCGTCGGCTTCTCCGACTCGCTTCGGCTCGAACTCGAGCAGGCCGGACACCACCGGGTGAAGGTCACCACCGTGTGCCCCACCTACATCAACACCGGGATGTTCGACGGCGCGAAGGGCATCCTGTTCACCCCGATGCTCGAGCAGCAGGACGTCGTCGCCCGCACCTGGACGGCGATGCTGGCCGGCGCGCCCTTCGTGGTGATGCCGTGGACGTCGAAGATGAACAAGGTGCTCTCCGCGGTGCTGCCGGTTCGGCTGCGCGACGTCTACCTGCGTCGCGTCGGTGTGTACAACTCGATGGACGAGTTCACGGGCCACTAGCCGACCGCTCGTTCCGCCCGCCGAGGATTCGGCGATTGGTCGTTTCCACCCGCGAAGCCGCGTCGGCGCGATTAGATCGCAACGCGGTCGCGGGGGCGCTGATGCGACTCGACGATCGTTGCAGAGCGCACAGGAGCGAGAAATGACCACCCGCCGCGGTATCCCGCCGATTGCCGTTGCCCTGGCCGCGTTGCTGGCGTCCTGCGGATCCAGCCCGAGCGGCACCTCCGCGAATCCGGACAAGCCGTATCCCGATTACAGCGTCACCTATCTCCAGGGCCCGCCGGATCAGGCGCACATGGAGGCCAAGCCGCTCGCCTCCGGCGGCCACCGGTTCTGGATGCTCCCGGCGACGCCGCAGACGACGCAGTGGGGCGTCTACGACAACGGCATGGCGCCGGTGCTGCGCATCGACTCCGGCGACACGGTCGCCATTCAGACCGTGCCCGCCGGCGGCGGCCAGGTCGCGCCCGGCATCAACGAGGGCCAGATCGAGAAGATCAACGGAGCCGTGCCGAACCGCGGCCCGCATACCGTCACCGGACCGATCTACGTCAACGGCGCCGAGCCCGGTGACGTGCTCGCGATCCACATCAACCGGATCCGACTGTCCAACTTCGCCACCAACAACACCGCCAGGGGTAAGGGGCTGTTCCCCGACGAGTTCCCCGAGCAGGTCACCAGTTACTACCTGGATACCGACAAGATGCAGATGCGCTTCTCACCCAACGTCCTGGTGCCGCTCGAACCGTTCCCCGGCGTGCTCGCCGTCGGCCGCTCGAACACCACCGGCCCCTGGTGCACCGACGGCAAGTGCAGCACCGAGCAGCCCGGGCCGTACGGCGGCAACATGGATCTCCCCGAAATGCAGGTGGGCTCAACCACTTACCTGCCGGTGCAGGTCAAGGGCGGCCTGATCTGGACCGGGGACTCGCACGCCAAGCAGGGCAACGGCGAGATCGACCTCGACGCACTCGAGACCTGGTTTCCGGAACTGAACATCACCGTCGACGTCATCAAGAGGCAGCCGCAGGACTGGCCGACCGTCGAGACGCCGACGGGCTGGGTCGCCGTCGGCTACGACGAGGACCTCGACAAGGCGTTCGACATCAACAAGGCCGAGACCGTGAAACTCATCATGGCGACACGGCGCCTGTCCCGGGCCGATGCCGTGAACGTCATGGAGAAGAGTTGGGACTGCCGGATCTCCGAGGTGGTCGACGAGGTGCTGGGCACCTATTGCGTCGTCCCGAAGGACCCCGCCGCCCCACCCGCACCCGCGCTGCCGACCGGTGATACCCCCACCGCCTGGGTGTCGAGCGCCACCGCACCGAAGGCACTCGATGCGATGAAGGTGGCCGCCAGCGCCGCATTGGACAAGATGGCGGCCAATCTCGAGATCACCCGCAACGACGCCTACCACCTGGCGACGATGGTCCTCGACTGCCGGATCGACCGGTGGACCGGCGGGGACAAGACGGTGGCGTGCAGCGTACCGAAGAGCATCAAGGTGCCGCAGTAAGGCCGCCGCCCCGCTAGGGGCAGCGGGTCATCTTCGCGGTCTTGCCACTGCCATTGGTCGATTCCATCGTGTTGGGGTCGATGACGGTGACGTTGATCTTGAATTCGGGGTCGTCGGGGAAACTGAGGACCCCGTCGTTGTAGGTCCAGTTGCCGAACGGGCCGTCGCTGGTGCCGTCGGGCCGCAGGTCGATGGCCAGTGTGCAGTCGCCGTCGGTACCCCATTTGCCGATCACGAAGTCCCGGTTCGGCTTGTCGCCCTTCGCCGGCGCACCGGCCGGGCTGGGCGCGACGCTGCTGGCGGTGGTCGACGTGGTCGATGTGGTCGACGAATTCGACGAGGCGGACGAAGGTGCGCCGTCGGCGGGCTTGGTCTGACCGCCGCAGGCAGCCAGGGCAAGAACGGCGAGACCGCCGATCACGATTCCGAGCTTCATACGAGTTCCCTTCCCACTGTCCCCAGGAGGATCAAGGTGCCCGACCGACCCCACTCACCGCAAGGGGTCTTGGCCCGCGGGTCCGAATTTCGACCCCGGCTTCGCCAGCCGGCGTTCGAACAGTCGCTGCAGCGGGGTGGCCACGAAGGTCGTGGTGCTGGTCATCCGCGCCAGGATGGTGTCGAGCTTTCCGGAGATCAGAACCGCCTCGAACCCGATGTTGAGCAGGATGAGTTCCATGAGAACACGGGCGTTGGCGAGCGCCCCTACGGGTTGACCGGCTGCGAAGGCGCGGCGCCGACCCTAGGTTCCCGGGGGTGACCCGCCTGACCCGGCAGGCCGCCGGACCTAGGACGACGCGAGGTGGTCGATCACAGCGTCAAAGGCATTGAGCGTGAACTGATCTGCCGCGTAGTCCGCCGACACCGGTTGGGACGATTGCTTCACCACCGCCACCCCGCGGCTGCGGTCGACATAAATCCATTGTCCGTTGACGCCGATCGCGCTGATCGCCTCCCGGTCCGGGGTGTGCCGGATCCACCACTGCGCGCGGTAGCTCCAGTCACCGTCGGCCATCGGCGCGATCGCCTCCGGGCCGTTGGAGAAGGCGGCGACGCTGCCCCCGGCTTCCAGCGTGTCGATGACCGCGGCGGGGACTACCCGGGTGCCGTCGACGGTGCCGTGGTTCAGCAGCATCATCGCGAACCGGGCGAGGTCGCGGGGAGCAGCGTTGAGCCCGCCGCCGGCCACCAGGGTGCCGCACGGGTCGAGCAGGACGTAGGTCTCGGCCTCGGTGCCGAGCGGTGTCCACAGGTCATCGGACATCTGGGCCTGGAAGGACTTTCCGGTGGCCCGGTTGGTGATCCAGTTGACGACGTCGGTTTTGGGGGTCTGGTATGCAAAGACCTCGCCGTGCTCGCGGGCCGGGTCCTTGCGCAGGGTGGCCAGGAATCCGTAGAGATCGTGGACGGCCGCTCCGGGCGCCGGGTCGAGCCAGCCCAGGGCCCGACCGTAGTCCCAGATGCCGGAGGTCGGGTCGGCGTAGTCCTCGCTGAAGTCCATCGAGTTGACCATGTCCATCACCTGCCCGACGGTCGCGCCGGCGAACGCGGAGGCGCCCGCCAACTCCGGCAGGATCGCGGTGATCTCCGTCGCTTCGTCGAGCAGACCGTCGGCCACCGCCATCAGCGCGAACAGCCCGGCGAAGGATTTGGTGCACGACATCATCTGATGCGGGTGGGTGGCGTGCATGCCGTTGGCGTAGTGCTCGTAGACGATCCGGTCACCGGTGGCGACGAGCAAAGAGTCGGTGTAGGTCTCGCGCAGGAAGGCCGGGAAGTCGGCGATGCTGCCGCCGGCGCGCGGAACCGTCAGTTTCCCTATCCCGGTGTCGATTTCGATGTCGACGGGACGGGCCGCGTCGGCGGTGCGTATCGGTGCCGAGGGATAGATGGTCCGCATGTGCAGGTACGCCCACCGGTTGTAGGGCGGCAGGAAGATCGCGTTGGAGCGGTTGACCTGTTTGTCGGGGGGCGGCGGAAAGCCAACCATGATGCCGAGTTCCTCGGCGGTCGCATACGGATCCACGGTCACCGAGGCATCGTAGGCTGCGCTACCGCAGCGTGGGTTCGATCGCCACCATCAGGCGGGCGGGTCGAAGTGCACCCATTTCGAGGCGCCGACCGGCCCGACGCACTGCACCGGTATCCCGGGGGTCTGGGGCTGCATGGTGTTGCCGCTCAGCCGGATCTGGCCGTTGGTGCCCGGAACGGCGCAGGGCAGCGACACCGCGGCCTCGCCGAGCAGTGGGCCGGTCGGCACCCACACCGCATGCGCGGAGCAGATCAGCGTGCTCTTGTCGGCGGTCAGCCCGAATACGAACGTGGTGCTGGGCGTGCACGGTGTACCGGCGACCACGTTTCGGGCCACCCCCGGCAGGCAGTCCGCCGAGTCGCACGCGGCCGCCGACTGCGGAGCGAAGGTCAGCGGCACCGCGAGCAGTCCGCCCGCGACCGCCGCCGCGACGATGATCCTGCGCATCTGTGCCCCCTCGACGATCGGAATGAGCTTGCCGGCAACCGAGCCTAACGCGCAGGCTGCCGCGTCGAGCAGGGTTTGTGAACCCGCCGGTGGGTGCTCGCAGCGGCATCGACCGGTCCGGCTACCGTCGATCGGGTGACGACGTCGCGACCGCGAATCATCCGGGTCCGCGCCGCGGCAACCGTGGTCCTCGGCCTGACCGTGGCTGTGGCGTGCGCACCCACACCGTCGCCGCCGACGTCAGCGCCGTCGTCTCGACCACCGGCGGTGGTCCCCGCCCCGCCGCCGCCCCCGATAGCGACCGTGACACCCGAAGGCGACTTCGCGGCGGTCACCCGCCTGGTGAACGATGCGATCACCGCCCACCGGCTGCCCGGCGCCGTTGTGCAGGTCGGGCATGCGGGCAAGATCGAGTTCCGCCAGGCCTACGGTGCGCGCAAGCTGCCCGGGGAACCCGGGCTGGATGGCTCGCCCTCCCCCGCCGAGCCGATGACCGCCGACACCATCTTCGACATGGCGTCGCTGACCAAGGTTCTCGGCACCACCACCGCCGTCCTGCAGCTCTACGAGCGCGGCAGGATTCAGTTCGACGATCCGGTGCAGACCTACCTGCCCGAGTTCAACGCGGACAACGACCCGAAGCGGGCCCAGGTGACCCTGCGGATGCTGCTCACCCACACGTCGGGGATCGGGGGTGACCTGAGCCACCAGGGTCCCTGGGGACTGGTCGCGGCCGACCGGGACGATGGCATTCACCGGGCGCTGACGGCTCCGTTGGAGTTGGCGCCCGCGCAGGCCTTCCACTACTCCGACATCAACTTCATCATCCTGGGTGTGCTCGTCGAGAGGCTCACCGGCGAACTGCTCGACGAATATGTGCAGGAGAACGTCTTCACTCCGCTGGGCATGACCGAGACTCGGTATCTACCCGTCGCCCAGGCGTGCGGTCCGCACCGAACGTACGGCACCGCAATCGCTTTCGACCCGAACGGGTCATCAGCCGACTGTCCGGGCGGCACGTGGAGCATCGACCTGCTGAGCCGCATCGCGCCGACCGCGCACGACGAGGACACCCCGGGCATCAACCCGGACTTCGACCATCTGCTGCGTGGCACCGTCCACGACCCGACGGCGCGGCGGATGGGCGGGGTGGCCGGCAGTGCCGGGGTGTTCTCGACGGTGCAGGACGTCGGCACATTCGCCCAGGCGCTCCTCGACCGCCTCGCCGGACGCCCGAGCGTGTTCCCGCTGAGCCAGTCGACGCTGCAACTGGCGACGACGCCGCAGCAGCCGGGGCACACCGAGGGACAAGTCGCGGCGGCGAACGACGCCTTCCGGCGAAGCGTCGCGCTGAACCGGGAACCGAACTACCCGGCCATCGCCGGAGTGGACCTGCGCGGGTTCGGCTGGGACATCGACACTCCGCATTCCCGGCCGCGCGGCACGATCTTCCCCGTCGGCAGCTTCGGCCACACCGGGTTCACCGGCGTCACGATGTGGCTCGATCCCGGATCCGACAGCTACGTCATCGTCCTTGCGAACGTGATCCACCAGCGCGGCGGCCCACCCGTCGCAAGGCTGAGCGGCCAGGTCGCCACCGCGGCGGCGCGGGCGCTGCATCTCTACGGCAGCTGAACGCCACCTCGGTGAACTCGCTGCGGGATCCGGTGAGTCGGTGGGAGTGTGCAGTTGCCGCCACCGTCCGGTCGCCTCCGGAAGGAAGAACCACCAGATGCCGCTCGCCATCGGCGACTCCCTGCCCGCGGAGTTGCGTCCACAACTGGACGACGCGCTGGAGATCGTGTGCAACGAGTTCGACGGCCTCGATC
>ERZ724503.82-NODE-82-length-29385-cov-4.482441_pt1 | contig 29385 bp, 27 predicted proteins | sample MGYA00376036_ERZ724503 | MGnify/ENA primary metagenome ERZ724503 (study PRJEB28724, sample SAMN07190885) | wastewater metagenome | isolation source: influent of sewage treatment plant in Hong Hong | place: Hong Kong | collected 2016-03-17 ...
CATGCGATTCGATCACTTCTTCCACTTCGCGCGGATAGACATTCTCGCCGCCGCTTTTGAACATCTCTGAAAGTCTTCCGGTGATGTGGATGTATCCCCTGTCGTCTTTAAAAGCGAGATCGGTCGTATAATACCAGCCGTCCTGATCCAATACCCTGGCCGTTTCTTCCGGCTTGTTGTAGTATCCTTTCATCAGAAACGGACCCCGCACGGCAATTTCGCCTATTTCGTTCGCGGGCAGCTCCCGGCGTTCCCCATCCACGATTTTCAATTCAAAAGGCATCGCGATTTTGCCGGCCGTCTTCAGCAGCGTTTCCACATCGTCTTCTTTTTCCGTATAGGTGATGAAGCCGCATACCTCCGTGCTTCCGTAGCCGGTGATGAGCTTTGCCCCTGTTTTTTTGCAGATCGGTTCGAGCAGATCGATCATGACTTTCGGCGCGGCCGCTCCTGCCCAGACAAACGCCTGAACATGGCTGAAATCGCAGGTCCAGAATTCCGGCTGTTTGAATTCCAAGAGAAACATCACCGGCACCTGTCCGATGTGGGTGATTTTTTCCTGCTCGATCACTTTCAACGTCTGGGCCGGATCGAACTTGTCCATGCAAACGATGCAGCCTCCGGACATGATGGCCCCGAATCCGATTTCGACGTCCGCCGCCACATGATTGATGGGAAAGTGGAGAAGCCCCCGCGACTTTTCATCAAAATAGAATTTCCCGACTTCCACCTTTATATTTTCCACAATGCTGCGATGCGTATGCACAACTCCTTTGGGCTTGCCGGTGGATCCCGACGTGTATAAGAGCAGGGCTTCGTCCGTTTCCCGGACGTCCGCCGCTCTTTGCTCAAGCGCGTCAGCCAGGTGCTTCCGATTTTTCCCAATGTATGCCGCAAAATTTTCGGCGCCGTCAAACGGATCGCCGATCACCAGAATGTTTTGCAGGAAGGGACACTCTTTTTTGAGCGTGCTGACCGTCCCGGAAAGATCGGCGCCCATGTATTCCCGCAGGGTGATCAGCAATTTGGGGCGGCAGTCGTTGAGCTGATAACGGAGTTCCTCCAGTGTGTACTTCGGAGAAAGCCCCAGCCAGATCGCTCCGACTTTTCCCGCGGCCATGTAAGTCGTGAGAAATTCATTGCGCGCCATGGACAAAAGCGCGATCCGGTCGCCTTTTTCAATCCCCATTTCCAGATAAGCAAGGGCAACGGCATTCATCTGAGCCGCAAATTCGCGCCAGTTCAGGCGCTCATCGCCAAAAACCAGCGCATCGGCATCCGGCGTCTTATGGGCCCATTTTTCAACATAGTGCCATGTTTGATTCAGTTTTTCCCAGATCATGATGCTTCCTCCCTTTTTAGTTTTTCAGTCGCAGATACCCGTCACGGATCGCTTTTTTCCCTTCGGCGTTAAAAACGGTGAAAAAGAGATCCGTCGCTTCCGCTGTTTCCTCCCTGCCGGTCAGGCAAACCCGGATGGATGAACCGGGGATCACCATTCCGGAAAACCCGCAAAAGACCGTCGTCAGGCGCCGCGAATCGCCGTCCGCTTCCTGATTCAGAAGATGATGGACGGACAGGGCCAGCGTGGCCGTTCCCTGGTGAATGATTCCGGGCAGCCCCACCTGATGCGCGAACTGAACCGAGGTATGAATGGGGAAATAAATATTGGTGCATCCGTCATAAATAAAGGGGGCCAGCGGATCAATCAAAATGCGGGATTCCCGCAGGATCGTCTCGTTTGTCCGTGAAGGAACAGAAGGAAGTTTTTCGCCGCCCTTTCCGGCGTCGGCGCACTTAACGCCTCTCATCATCGCGCCGAGATGTTCCGTGAATATCTGCCTGCCTTCAGCATCGCGCGCATCAAACCGGATCACCACATAGGTCCCGGCCCGATGCGGCAGGATGGCGGCGATGACGCCTTGAATCTTCAGGCGCATGCCGGGCGTCACCGGTCGGTGAAGGCTGAGATGCTCGCTATAGTGGACTTGAGTGAGAAGCACCTCCCGGGGAAACGCATCCGCCTGCAGATAATCCGTAATGTTCTCGAGGATAGGCCAGGTCAAGGCCACGGGGAAAAGGGGCGGAGCGATAATTCCCCCGGGCCGTTCATCGTCAAAGTAAGCCGGATGGGCGTCGCCGATCGCCGCCGCATAATTCATGGTCCGGCGCGCGTCCACCGTGCAGGTGTAGTCTTTCAAAGGCGCGCCGACAAACTCGGAGGTTAATTTCATAAAATCTCTCCAGACGGAATTTTTGCTCATTTTTCCCGACAGCTACGCAATTCACAGTGGAATGGTTCATCGGGAAAATGATGCATTCGCGGAAAGTAAAATTGCATAATAATCGGTATTCGTCAATTCATGCATTAAATTCTTCCGGGCCTGGCCGCAAGGTTCGGACCGATTTCGACGGATACGTATCGGCCTTTCTTAAAGCTGCCCGAATTGGCCACGATCGTGTTCTGAAAACGCTCGATCCCGGACGCCTCGTGAATATGGCCGCACAGGCACAGCGAGACAGGGTGCATTTCAAGAAACGCCTTCACGCTGCGGCTGCCGCCTCTGAGACCGATGAAGGATCTGTCCCGGACTCCCCGTGGCGGAACATGCGAGATCAGGACGACTTGCGACGCGTCTTTTACCTGCTCGTATCCCGCCTGAAGCACCAAAGCGATCTCTTCCTCCGTGTAGGTGGTGGCCGTTTTGATGGGCGTAGGCGAAGATCCGCCCAGACCGAAAAAACCGATTTCCCCCATCATCCTTCCCTTCCCGTGAAGGCTGCAGCCTTTTTCTTCAAGTAAATCTTTAACCTCAATTTTGTCCCAGTTGCCATGGACAGCGAGGATGCGGCCCGAAAATTGTTCAATGCAGGCGATGACCTCGGCTGCTTCGGCGCGTGTTTTGGTGTGGGTAATGTCCCCGGCAATGACAACCAGGTCCGATGCGCGGATGAGCGGCGTAGCCCTTTCAATGGGTTTGGTTGCCCCATGGATATCGCTTACAGCAAATAGTTTCATAGCCCTCCCGGCTTTGCTTTGTCATTTCAATGTCGATAAATCAGGATTCCCTTGACACGCCGTTTCGTCTTTCTTATAGTTGCTCCCAAAATACATCTACTGCAAGGCTCAAATCATGTATTATCTCTCATCCGATGAACAAGCGGTCTGGGAAGAACATGCCCGGCAGGCAATGGACGGAAAACTCACTCCCCGCTCCTCACTGGACGGCATTCGCAATGCTCTTCGCGCGCATTTTCATTTTTATATGGGCGGCCTGCTGGCCGGTCTGGGAAAGCGGCCGGAAGCAGCGGACTGGTTCCGGGAAGGAGCGCTCGAAGAAGACGGAATCTTCAACGCCATCATGGCTTCCTACCTGGAGCGGCACAACGGCCGGTTTTACATGCCGGAAAAAATTTTTGCCGATCCGCGCGACTATGAGCATTTTACCACGGTGCCGGCGATCGTCGGCATGCGGGAAAAATTTCTCCGGTTTGCTTCTTCCTCGCTCCCTCGCTTTGCAGATCCCCTGACGGTTCTGGACGTAGGCTGCGGCGACGGCAGCCTTCTGGTGCTTCTGTTGCAGCGCCTGATGAAAACCGGCCGCGCGCAAAATATCGCCCGGGCCATCCTGGTGGATTCTTCGGCGTCCATGATGGAGGTCGCGGAAGGAAAGCTTCGAAAGGCTTTCCCGGAGCTGACCGTTGATCCGCGCCACGGCCGAATCCAGGAACACGCCGGGGAACTCCCGGCGGGCATCGACATCGCGCTTCTGTCGCTTGCCTACCACCATATGCCCTGCGACGCCAAAGCGGCGCACCTTCGGGAAATGAGCGGCAAAGTGAAGCATCTGCTGCTGATGGAAATGGACGGAGACAACGACACGCCTCAACTTGGTTCTCCGGAGCTGGCCGTGTCGGTTTACCAGTCCTACGGGCCGCTCATCGACTCCATCTTTGCCCATGACGCCCCCATCACCGTGACGCAGAGCTGCGTGGACAATTTCGTCATGGCGGAGGTGATCTCGTTTCTGACTGAGCCCCGCGGCCGTCGCAATGACTATCACATGCTGCGCGGCCAGTGGGAACGGGTTTTCAGAGAGAATCTCGACGGGCACCATCCCCGGGGAGAAGCAACGGTGCTGGCGTCGGACGGATGCGAGTTCTTTGCCTGCCATTGGGGCAGGTAACCGGTCCGGCTTCAGGCAACCGGAATCGTCCGCTCTTCGAGCCCCCTTTCATGCCCGCCGATGCGCGGCGGCAAAGCCTGTCAAACAAAATATTACCCCGCGGCAGAAAGCATCCGGACATTCCCCTGAAGCGGATTCTTTTCCTACTCCAGGGAGTGGACAAACAAACCGCTGCGCAGCTTGGGTTCGAACCATGTGGACTTGGGGGGCATGATCGCTCCCGCATCCGCCACGTTCATGATCTGCTCCATCGTCGTGGCATAAAGCGAAAACGCCACGGCGAAGCCGTCCTGATCCACCAGCTTCTCGAGCTCCGCCATCCCCCGAATCCCGCCGATGAATTTGATCCGGTCGTCGGTTCGCGGATCGGCAATGCCCAGAACCGGCGCCAGCAGATGGTCCTGCAATATGGCCGCATCGAGGCTGGCCACCGGATCGTTCGCGTCATAGGCGCCTTCTTTAATCGTGAGGCAGTGCCACGCGCCGCCCAGATACATTCCGAAATCATGCAGGCGCCGCGGCGATTTTTCGGCAAACCCCTTCGTAACGGTGAACGAGGAGGAAATTTTTTCCAGAAACGCTTCGGCGGACAGACCGCGAAGATCCTTCACGGCCCGGTTGTAATCCATGACCTTGAGCTGATCGTGGGGAAAAAACACCGCCAGCACGCTGTCCGACTCCTGCGTCTGCGAAGGCTTGCGGCGTCTGCGGGCAACCGTAGCTCCGGCGGCGGCGCGGTGATGTCCGTCGGCAATATACAGGGCTGCCACCTGATCGAACTGCGACCGGATGGCGTCTACCTGCGCCTGATCCGCGACCACCCACGCGGTGTGGACCACGCCGTCTTCGGCGGTGAAATCATATTCCGGCCGGCCGGCGGTAATCTTTTCCACGATCTCGTTTAAGCCGGGTCGCGTCTTGTAGCTGATGAATACCGGGCCGGTCTGCGCGTTCACCTGATCGACGTGGCGGATGCGGTCGTCCTCCTTGTCCTGCCGGGTCAGTTCGTGCTTCCTGATTTTACCCTCGTCGTATTCCGCGGCGCTCATGACGCCGACGATGCCCGTCTGCACCTGAGGCCCCATCTTCTGGCGATAAACGTAATAGCAGGGGGCCGCATCCTGGATCAGGATTCCCTCTTCCCGCAGCCTTGCAAAGTTGCGTTTCGCCGTCTCATAGATCAAAGGATCATCCGGACGCGTGCCGTCCGGAACGTCGATCTCCGATTTCTCCACATGCATAAAGCTGAGCGGCCTGCCGGCCGTCGCTTTTTGCCCCTCTTCTCTTGTCATGACGTCATAAGGCAGCGCCGCCACCTGCGACGCATATTTCGTCTGCGGCCGAACCGCTTTAAAAGGCAATACCTGAGCCATATACATCTCCTTTTTCAAAATAAGGTTGCGCACGATTTAACACAATGGCATAATCCGGGCAACGTCAAAATGAAATCCGCCACACCGCCGGAAAGGATGTCCATGAAAAACACGCTGGTTTTTATTCACGGTTTGGAAAGCACTTCCCAGGGAAACAAGGCTCAGTACTTTCGAAAAGCGTTCCCGGAAATGATCATTGAAGATTACACGGGCGGCTTCGGGACCCGAATGCAAAAGCTTCAAAGCGTCCTTGCGGGCAAAACCAATCTGATTCTCGTGGGATCCAGCTACGGAGGCCTGATGGCGGCCCGCTTCGCGCTGGATAACGAACCGCTGATTCAAAAGCTGATTTTGCTTGCCCCCGCACTGACCATTGAAGGCTTTGAACAGGCGGTCCGGCAAAAACTGCAAATCCCGACGGTCCTGTATCACGGAACGCGAGACGACGTCGTCCCTTCACAGGCCGTCAAAGCCATTGCCGAAAAAACATTCGCGCGCCTGGAGCATCACTTCGTGGACGACGACCATCCGCTCAACGCCGTTTTCCCGACGCTTCCCTGGCCTTTGCTGCTGGAACAGGGGCCGGCGGCCGAAACCGATTGACAAACACCGGCGGATAGATTACAAAAAAACCGCGGGCCGGCCCTGAAGGGATTCCAAAAACACCTTCAAGAGCAAGGCTCCGAAAAGAGGTCATCATGGCTGACGCAGGCAACCCCTTCCCTTTCAACGAATCGTCCGTTTTCCCGTGGCTGAAGACCGCCGCGGATATGTGGCTGAACATGGCCAAAACCATTCCGCCCGATTCGGACACGACGCTGAAAACGCAGACAGACGTGCAAAACCGGTTCACAAGGCAGCTTGAAACCAGCCTGAATCTGTTCAAATCCTTTTCCCGAATGATGAACGAGCCGGAATCGGCATCGGCCACCGCCAATACAATGAACGCGCTGCCGGAGATTTTTCTGAAGATGGCCGGATCCGGCTTTGAGGCGGCCATGCAGATCCAGAACCATCTGATGGAAAAGGCCGCCCGAATCGGCAAGCGCACGGAAGCGTACAACTTCGACAACCTGGATCAGGAAGTCTTTCGGGCGCTGTCTGAAGTCTATGAAAAAGAGCTTCGCCAATATCTGAAGATTCCGCCGCTGGGACTGACGCGTTTTTACCAGGAGCGCTTCAACGAGATGCTGGACAAGCATAATCTCTTTGAAACCACGCTGGCGGAATTTCTGTCCATCCTTTACCTGCCGATGGAAAAGTCCTTCAACGTCCTTCAGGAAAAGCTCAAGCAGCGGACGGAGGAGGGAAACATCCCCCACGACATGAAGGAAAGCTACGCCATGTGGCTGAAAATCCTGGAAGGCCACTACATGAACCTGTTCAAGTCCAAAGAATATACGGAGGCGCTGCATCGCACGCTCAACAAGCTGGAGGATTTCCTCATCGCCAAGAATGAAGCCATGCGCGACTTTCTCCAATTGCTGCCCGTGGTCACGCAAAAAGACATGGACGAGATGTACAAGGAGTTTCACCTGCTCAAAAAGAGGGTCAAAGCGCTGGAGAAAAAAGCCGGCATATCCCCCAACACCCTGACGGTCGTCAAGTAAACTTTTTTCCGCCCCCTGCCCCGGGCGGGAAAAAAGTTTTCGGAAGGATGGCGTTTTCATGACCGAAACAAAAATTCCCCTGGATCTGATTCTGGAACGAATGGCCGAGGACGCGGAAAAGGCCCGGCAGCGGGCTTCGCGGGCTTCCGACGTCCTGCTGGGAGAGCTCCACTACGAAATCGGATCGACGCCTTATGAAATCGTTTACGAAGAAGACCGCGTCCGCCTCAAGCACTACCTCCGCAATGAAGAGGCGGAAAACAAGCCGAAAACGCCCCTTCTGGTGGTGTACGCGCTGATCAACCGCGAAACGATGCTGGATTTGCAGCCGGACCGCAGCGTCGTAAAAACCTTTCTGCAGGAAGGCATCGACCTGTACATGGTGGACTGGGGCTATCCGACGAGCAAAGACAGATTTCTGACCATCGACGATCACGTCAACGGCTACATGGACAACATCGTGGACTTCCTCCGGCGGAAACACGGCGTCCCCAAGATCAACCTCATGGGCATCTGCATGGGCGGAACCTTTTGCGTCATCTACTCCGCGCTGCATCCGGAAAAAATCAAAAACCTGATCACCACCGTCACGCCGACCAACTTCGACACGGACAAAGGTCTTCTGCATGTCTGGATGAAGGACGTGGATACGGACCGGATGGTCCGCACCTTCGGCAACATCCCCGGCGATCTGATGAATTTCGGCTTTCTTCTGCTCAACCCCGCGCGCCTGATGATCGACAAGTACGTCGGCTTCATGGAAAACATGGACAACCGGGACTTCGTGGAAAATTTCGTGCGCATGGAGCGCTGGATTTTCGACAGCCCCGACGTTCCCGGGGAAACTTTTCGCCAGTTTGTGGAAGACGGCTACAAAAACAATCTGCTGATTCAAAGCAAAATGTTTGTGGGCGAAAAACGAGTGGACTTGAAAAAAATCACCATGCCGCTTTTGAACTTTTTCGGCGAGTATGATCATCTCGTTCCCCCGGAAGCCTGCAATCAACTGACCGGGGCTGTGGGAAGCGCGGATGCCCGGGACGTCTGCCTGGAAACCGGGCACATCGGCATTTATGTCAGCTCCAGGTTCCAGCGGCAGTTCGCGCCCCGCATCGTGCAATGGCTCAAGGAGCGGGACACGGTGGACAAGGTGGAGACGGCCCCGGCTCAGGAAATGCCCGCGATGAGTCAAGAAGCGCCCATGAAAAGGCCGTCCGTCCGGAAAAAACCGGCTATCCGGAAAACCGGGACAAAGCGCAAGTCGCCTGCAAAGGAGAAATTCATGCCCGCGGCGGCAGCGCGGAAAGATAAACGGGCACTCATCCAAAAAATTGCAGAAGCGATCTGAAAGGGAGAAGAAGCATGGCAACGGAAAAAAGTTATTTCAGAGCGTTGAGCGATCTCAGCAAGGAAATGGGCACCACCGAAGATCCATCAAAAATGCTTCACCTGATTGTGTCCACGGCGGTCAAAACGCTGAAAGTCAAGGCGGCCGTCATTTTCCGAAGAGATGACGACACGGAGGACGCCATCAACAACGCGGCCGTAGCCCAGGTCGGACTGTCCAGGCAATACACGCATGCCGGGCCGGCGCACGCCGTCAAAATCAGCCCGCAACTCTTGAAAGACGGCTACATGTACTTCCGCGACGCCACGACGGACCGGCGGCTGGCCAACCGCGACAAGAAGAAAAAGGAAGGGATCGGCTCCATTCTGTCCGTTCCGGTGATGGACAAAAACCGGATGCTGGGCATCCTGAGCGTTTACACCAAAGACATCCGCTCGTTCACCAGGGATGAAATCGATTTTCTGTCCATCCTGGCCGAGCAGGGGGGCTCCGCGATTGAAATCGCCCGCCTCGTCCGCAGGCTGCGCAATCAGGCCCAAACCTTCCTGAAGCTGGCCGCCAGCATCTCCGAAAGCCTCGACGTCAAAGACATTCTGCAGGCCCTGACGCAGGATCTGGTGCAGTCGCTGGACCTCAAGGCTGCATCCGTGCGGCTGCTGGACGAAGACAGGCGCACGCTGAAATCGGTCGCCCGCTTCGGCCTCAGCGAAAAATACCTCCGCAAAGGCCCCATCCTCGCGGATAAAAATATCGCCCTCGCCCTCAAGGGCGAAACCATCGCGATTGAGGACGTGTTCAAGGACAACGGCATTCAGTACAAGAAGGAAAAGAAGGCCGAGGGCATCGTCTCCATGCTGTACGTGCCGATTAAAGCCCAGGAAGACATTATCGGCGTTCTCATTGTTTACAGCGGGCGCAAAAGAAAATTCACCGAAGACGAAATTGAGCTCGTGACCGCTCTGGCCCTGCAGGGCGGACTGGCCATCAACAATGCCTGCCGCTACATGATGATGCAGGATGACATCAAAGATTTGAAGGAGAATATTTGGAGTCATAAATCCTGGTTCTGAAACCATTCCCAAATTAAAGTCCTATCTTTGTTGGCTGCGTCGTCGGCTTCCTCAACGCATATTTAATACGCCTCGTCGCCTCCTTCTTGCCGCTTCGATATCATCTTTGATTTAGAAATGGTTAATAAACCAGACAGCCATCAGGAGGGAGAATTTATGATCACCGGAAAAAGAATTGATCAGTTGAAGGTTGGAGACGCCGCGGAGTTCGCCAAGACCGTGACGGAAACCGATATTTACCTGTACGCCGGCATTACCGGCGATTTCAATCCGGCGCATGTCAACGAGGCGTACGCAAAAAACACTTTTTTTAAAACCCGCATCGCGCACGGCATGCTCACGGCGGGCTTCATCTCCGCCATCATCGCCAATCAGCTCCCGGGTCCCGGAACCATCTACATGAAGCAGGAGATTAGTTTTCTCGCGCCGGTGCGCATCGGAGACACCATCACGGCGCGCGTGGAAGTTCTGGAGCTCATCACCGAAAAGAACCGCGTTCGACTGAAAACGACGTGCAGCAATCAGGACGGAGTGACCGTTCTTGCCGGTGAGGGGCTGGTCAGCCCGCCGAAAGCGCCGAAAACATGACGCCGGTCAGAAAACTTTGAATGAAAAAAGCCGCGGCGATGATTCACTGCGGCTTTTTTCACTTTCAGGCTTTCTTTACTTGGCTGAAAAAAACGCATCGACCTTTTTAAAATTCTCGTTGGCCGCCGCCTTGAACTCCTCGCGGCCCTTCTTGTAGGTTTTCAGCCAGTCCGTGATCAGTTTCTTGCCTTCATCCGGAAAAAACTGAGACTGCTGCATCATCGTCGTGACCATCTTCTCCGTCTGTTCCTGCATGGCGGCCATGGCCTCAAACGAGGCGTCAAAAGCCTTCTTGTTAAAATCCACCATCTGTTTTGCGATCTGCTTGGGTTCCATTTTTATTTTCCTCCTTTTTTGTTTATGTTTGTCTTGATTTCACCCTTGACGGGTCATTTTCCGATTCCAGATTTTGCCGGCCCAGTTCAATCCGCCATTTCTTTCCCAAAGCCACGTCATTGTACTAAATTTTGCAACTGCAACATTTCGCTAGAAAAGAAGGCTGCTTTTAAATCCGTCCGGCAAAAACAATCATTATTTATTTAATTTCAATATCATATATATCAATATACAAGTTTTTCTTTTTGTCTTGAGGCTAATTATAGCCAGGATTTCCTGTTTGTCAAGAGCAAATTGTTGCATTGCAATATAATTTCCTCTTGCAATATCGGACGAAATTGAATAGAAGAACCAAGGAGGTTCTCATGGATCAGAAGGATCTGATTTTAAAAAAGTACACCAACCGAAGACTTTACGATACGGAAAAAAGCATTTACGTTACGCTTGATTACGTGACGGATGCCATCCGGCGGGGGCGTCGCATTCATGTGACGGACGCCAAAACCGGCGAAGACGTCACCCCTGCCATTCTGACGCAGATTGTTCTGGAAGAGGCTCGCAAAAAAAAGTTCCTCCTGCCCCCTCCCCTGCTCTACCTGATCATTCAGTATGGTGAAAATGTTTTGACGGATTTTTTCGAGAAATACCTCGAACAGACGATTCGCAATTACCTTTTATTCCGCAACATGGCGGATGATCAGTTTAAAAAATGGCTTGATTTCGGCGAAAATTACACCAAAATCAATCCGCAGGAAATGGCCGGCCTTGCGCCTTTCAAGTCCCTGCTGGACCTGTTCCCCAATTCCGGATCAAAAAACCAGAAGGAGGACAAATCCTGAAGCGGAAAGCCGCCGGTGAATGGGGTACGCGGCGCCGGGCGCGGCAGGCGCGCAACTATTCCTTGACATTACGTTTTGCATCTCTTAACATGCGCGCCAGCGCAAAGAAGGGCGCATTTTATTGCTATGTACTCGAAAAAAATAGTTATTCGCTACACGCCGGAAATCGTCCAGCAGCCGGTCATCCATCTTCTGGCCCAAAAGCACAACCTTGTTTTCAACATTCTGAAAGCAAGGATTTTTCCGCGCCGCGAAGGCGTGATTGTTCTGGAATTATCGGGAGAAAAGGAAGATTTTGACCGCGGCATCCGCTTCCTGAAGGAAATGGGGCTTCAGGTGGAGGCGCTTTCCAAAAGCGTGTTCCAGAACAACGAAAAATGCGTTCATTGCGGCGCGTGCACCGGATTCTGCCCGACCGGCGCCCTATCCTTTGAGATACAGACGCAAAAAGTCCTGTTTGACCCTGAAAAGTGCAACGGCTGCGAGCTGTGCGTCTCCGCCTGCCCCGTCCGCGCCATGGAAATCAATCTTCTGTAACTTCCCGCTTTTACGGACCTCCTTTGCCGCACGCGATTCTTTCGCGAACGCCCCTTCATTTTCTTTTGGATAAAAATCCATATTTGATGTATGAAACATACCCGCATTGATGAACATCCAGAATGTTTCCCTGTATGAACCCTTGCATTCCGGACGCAAGCATACCGCTTCAGAAAGGTAATCCATGAGCGCAGGCCAAAAAGGATTCGACAACGAAAAATATATCGCCGAGCAGACCGCGGAAATCCTCCAGCGCGTCGAACGATTCAACAACAAACTCTACCTGGAATTCGGGGGCAAACTGCTCTACGATTACCACGCGGCCCGCGTGCTGCCCGGCTACGACCCCAACGTCAAAATGCGGCTCATCAAGGAGCTGAAAGACCGGGCGGATATTCTGCTTTGCATTTACGCGGGCGACATCGAACGCAAGAAAATCCGGGCGGACTTCGGCATCACCTACGATACGGACGCGATGAAGCTGATCGACGACCTGCGCGGCTGGAACATCAACGTGATGGGCGTCGTCATCACCCGGTTTGAAAACCAGCCCTCCGCCGTCCTGTTTAAGAACAAGCTGGAGCGCCGGGGGATTCGGGTTTTCACGCACCGGTTCACGAAAGGCTACCCGACAAACGTGGACATGATCGTCAGCGATGAAGGATACGGCGTCAACGATTACATTCCCACCGAAAAGCCGCTGGTGATCGTCACGGGACCGGGCCCCGGCAGCGGAAAGCTGGCCACCTGCCTGTCCCAGCTTTATCACGATTACAAACGCGGAGTGAAATCCGGCTACGCCAAGTTTGAAACCTTTCCCATCTGGAACCTGCCGCTCAAGCATCCGGTCAACGTCGCCTATGAAGCGGCTACCGCCGATATCCGCGATTTCAACCAGATCGACCCGTTCCACCTGGAAGCCTACGGCGAGGCCAAAGTCAATTACAACCGCGACGTGGAAGTTTTTCCCGTGCTGAGGCGGATTCTCGAAAAAATCACCGGCGAGCCGTCTTTTTACAAGTCCCCCACGGATATGGGAGTCAACCGCGCCGGATTCGCCATCACGAACGACGATGTAGCGAAAGAGGCGTCCAAGCAGGAAATCATTCGCCGCTATTTCCGGTATCGCTGCGAATACGCCATGGGTTTTTCCGATAAGGAAACGGTCCAGCGCGTGGAGCTGTTTCTCAACAACTTCAGCCTGAAGCCGGAGGATCGGCAGGTGGTGGTTCCGGCGCGTCAGGCGGCGGAAGAAGCAATGGAACTGGAGAAGGGCAATGAAGGCATCTTTTGCGGCGCGGCCATTGAACTCAAGGACGGCTCTATCATCACCGGCAGCAACTCCCCGCTCATGCACGCCGCCTCCAGCATGGTCATCCACGCCATCAAGCACCTGGCTGATATTCCGGGCAAAATCAAACTGCTGCCGGCCAGCATCACGGATTCCATCGGCAAGCTGAAGACGGAGATCTTAAACGAAAAAAACGTCAGCCTCGACCTGGAAGAAGCGCTCATCGCGCTCAGCATCAGCGCTACGACCAATCCTGCGGCGGAGCTCGCTCTTGAAAGATTAAAAGAGTTGCAAAACTGTGAAGTGCATATGACCTACATCCCCACGCCCGGGGACGAAGCGGGCTTGAGGCGCATCGGCGTCAATCTGACCAGCGATCCGAATTTTTCAACCAACGATCTTTTTATCACTTAGCCGCCGGTTTTTTCTCCGGAGCGCTCTTTTTCTTTTCACCGCGCTCGCCGGTTTTTTCCGGCGCCGTTTTCAGCGATGATTTGATTTCCTTCGGGGCTTTCTGCACCCGGTCCGCGATGTCGCTTGCATCCTTCCAGAGGCCGCTGACCGTATGCCATATCTGTTTTCCGCCGGTGATGAAGGTCTGGGCATTTTGCTTGATTTTACCGGGCATGGATGCTGGGTCCGAAAGCAGGTTTGCGCCGCCGGCCAGCAGAATCACAATGAGCAGAAGAACGGCTAATTTTATGAATTTGCTCAGGATAAAGTAAAGAATGGCGATAACGATAAAAATCGTCAGCAACGTAAAAACCGTCGGATGCGCCGTAAAAAAGGAAAACAAAGCGTCCATCATTCAGTCCCCTTCCCGTCAGGTGAGCCTTTAGCTCATTTTGCTCATAAAATCCATTTGTTTGTCTTGACAAGAAACCGGTTGTCCCCTAGAAAATCGCTGTCCAGAAGGATCAAGGAAATGAATATGCTCAAAGTCGGCCTCGCCACACTGGGGTGCAAAGTCAATCAATGCGATTCCGCGGCGCTGGCGGAAAGCCTGAAATCCGCCGGTTTTTCCATAACGCCGTTTAACGCCTTTGCCGACGTCTATATCATCAACACCTGCACCGTCACCGCATTTGCCGACTTTCAGGCGCGCCAGCTCATCCGCAGGGCGCTTCGGCAAAATCCTGCAGCCCGCGTCGTCGTAACCGGCTGTTACGCTCAGACGGAACCCCGAACGCTGGCCGGCATCGAAGGCGTTTCCCACGTGGTAGGCAACGACCATAAGCATGACATTCCCGAACTGCTTTTCCGTCCGGTCTCCGGCACGCCGCAAATTCTGGCGGGCGACATCCTGAAGCAGCGCTGCTTCCCTTCCGCCCCCGCGTGCGGGCTGGCGGGACGGACCCGCGCCTTCTTCAAGATTCAGGACGGATGCAGCGCCTTTTGCAGCTACTGCATCGTGCCGTTTGCCCGCGGCCCGAGCCGCAGCCTGCCGCTTGGCCAGGTGCTGGACGGCGCGCGGAATTTCATCGCCCGTGGCTTCCGGGAGATTGTTCTCACCGGCATTCATCTGGGAGACTACGGTCACGACCTGCAGCCCCGGACCAGCCTCGTTCGCGCGCTGAATGCCTTGCTGTCGAACCACCCCGAAACAAGGCTTCGGCTCAGCTCCATCGAGCCCAACGAGATATCGAATGAACTGCTTGGACTGTTCAAACGCTTTCCAAACCTTTGCCCGCATCTGCACATTCCCCTGCAAAGCGGCGACGACGGCATTTTGAAAAGCATGAAACGACGCTACGACAAGGCCTTTTATCGCGCGCTCATTGAAAATGTGATCCGGACGGCGGAGGATATTGCCGTCGGCATTGATGTCATGGTCGGCTTCCCCGGCGAAGGGGAAAAGGAATTTTGCAGCACGATGGAGCTCCTGGAAAAGATTCCCGCCGCATATCTGCACGTCTTCCCCTATTCGGAGCGGCCGGGAACCGCCGCCGCAAAACTGTCTCCCAAGGTTCCGGCAACGGTCAAAAAGGCGAGGGCGGCCGCCCTGCGCGAGCTGGGCGCCAACAAGAGAGAGGCCTTCGCGCGGCGCTTTCCGGGAAAGGTCCTTCCCGTTCTGGTGGAACAAACCCGGGACAAAACTACCGGACTGGCCAGGGGTTTTTCACACAATTATCTTCCGGTACTGCTGGACAAATCCACAGCTTCTTTAGTAAATAAGATCGTCAACGTCAGAATCGATCAGATTCGTGACGGCAAGCTGATTGGAAGGGTTTTGGATGAATAACGACAGAATGCAAAAACTGGCCGAGCTTCAGGAAAAGCTTTCCTATGTCTTCCGCGATGCAACGCTGCTTTCCACGGCACTGACGCACCGCTCCTACGTCAACGAAAATCCCCAGTCAGGCGGCGAGGACAATGAGAGGCTTGAATTTCTGGGCGACGCGGTCCTGGGGCTTTGCGTGAGCGATCTTCTGATGAAGAAACACCCTGATTTCGACGAAGGCACCCTGTCCAAAATCCGATCCGCGCTGGTCAATGAAAAACCCCTGGCGGATTTGGCGTTGCAGCTGGGTCTGGGAGACTGTCTTCTTCTGGGCCGGGGAGAAGAGCACTCCGGAGGCCGCGCCAAGGAGTCCCTTCTGGCCAACGCGCTGGAGGCAGTCATTGCCGCAATCTATCTGGATTCAAGCTTCAGCAAAACCAAGACGCTGCTCAGGCGCCTGATGAAGCCCATGATGAAGGACGAGGCGATCGCCGCGCAAAGCCCGGATTACAAAACCGCCCTGCAGGAGCTTTGCCAGAAAAAGTACAAAACCGCTCCGATCTATACCCTGCTTGCTGAAAGCGGCCCCGAGCACGAAAAAATCTTTGAAATGGAAGTCGTCATCGGAGACGACATTCGGAAGATCGGCTGCGGAAGAAGCAAAAAAGAAGCGCAAAAGCAGGCGGCGCAAAAAGCCTGGGAAAGTCTGCATCGTGAAAACGGCGCCTGAATCTTCTCCGGCAGGGAAACCCCTGATCATCCCCATCTTCATCATGAACCGGGGCTGTCCGCAGCGCTGCGTTTTCTGCAACGAAGAAATCGCAGCCGGAAACTTTTCCCCGGAAATCACCCGATCCTTCTTTGACGCCGAGGTCGCCTCCTATCTGCGCTGGAACAGGGACAAAACGCGCAGCGTGGAAATCGCTTTTTACGGGGGCAGCTTTACCGGGCTTCCCAAGGAGGAACAGGAGCGGCTTTTGGCCTGGGGTCACGACCACATTCGGCAGGGGCAGGTCGCCGCGATGCGGATTTCCGCAAGACCCGACCAGCTCGACGAGAAGAAACTGGAGCTTCTGCGGGCGGGCGGCGTTCGAACAATTGAAATCGGAGCTCAGTCCTTCAACGACCGGGTGCTTCGCGATGCAAACCGGGGACATGACGCCGAGGCCATTGTAAGGGCCTTGCAGTGCATTCAGTCTTTTGGATTGAAAAGCGGCCTGCACCTGATGGCGGGCCTGCCCGGCGACACGAAAGAAAGCTTTTTGCAAACTCTGGACCGCACGGTTGAGCTTCGGCCGGACACGGCGCGCATCCACCCCGTCCTGGTATTCCGGGATACACGGCTCGCGGAGGAATTCCGGGCCGGCCGCTACCGGCCACTGTCGCTTGAAGAGGCCGTCGACTGGTGCCGCCTGGCCTGGCAAACGCTTGCGCCGGCGGGCATCTCCATCATCCGCTTCGGCCTGCAGCCGACGCCGGAAATGCGTCAGGAAGGCGCCGTGCTGGCCGGTCCCCGGCATCCTTCTTTCGGCAGCCTGGTCTATTCCGCCGTTTTTTATTCCGCCATCGAAAAATTGCTTGAAGACGCGCCCCGGACCGCAAAGATGCTGCGATTTGCCGTCGCGGACCGCGACCAGTCGCATTTTCGCGGCTTCGGCGGCAAAAACATTCAGGCCATAAAAAACCTTTACCCCGACGCGCAAATCGTTATAGACTTCACTCGCGGGCAACATCCGGGGCATATATCGCTTGAAGTTGAAAAAGGGAAACCCATTTGCTTCAATATTCCGGGCATCATCTGATTTCATTTTCAAATCAGGAATGATACCGAGATGCTTAGACGAATTCACGCAGGGGAACCTTTGCATAACCATGTTTCTAGATTCCCGCCTTCAGGGGAATGACGGCAAAAGGCATTTTTCAAAGGTCTCGAAACCGCCCCCTGCATTGGAGAATGTTTGTGTTTAAATCCGGTTTCATAGCCATCCTGGGACGCCCGAATGTGGGCAAATCCACTTTTTTCAACGCCGTGATCGGCGACAAAATCTCGATTGTCGCCGACAAGCCGCAGACCACCCGCAACCGCATTTCGGGCATCCTGAACTTCTCCGACGCACAGCTGATTTTTCTGGACACGCCGGGCATGCACCAGCCGAAGACGCCGCTGAACCGGGCGATGGTGCAGGCTGCAAGAGAAACGATCGGCGACGCCGATGTCCTTTTAATGATGGTGGAAGCGGACAGCTCTATCGGTCCGCACGATCTGTTTCTCATCGAAGCCCTTGCCGGAGTCAAAGCGCCGGTTTTTCTCGCCATCAATAAAATAGACCGGGTTGCAAAACCCCATCTGCTGCCGCTGATCGATCAGTTCAGCAAACTTTTTGATTTTGCCGGCATTTTCCCGATCAGCGCTTTAAAGAATGACGGCCTCGAAGAGCTGATCGCGTGTCTGAAAGAGGCGCTGCCACAGGGACCGCAGCTTTTTCCCGATGATATCGCCACCGACGCCACCGAGCGTTTCATCGCGGGAGAGTTTATCCGGGAGCAGATTCTGCTTTTAACGAAACAGGAAGTTCCCTACGCGTCGGCCGTAACGATTGACGCGTTCAAGGAAGAGGAAGCAAAAAATCTGATTCGCATCAGCGCCACGATCCATGTGGAAAAGGAATCGCAAAAGGCGATCATGATCGGCAAAAAAGGCGCTATGCTCAAAAAAATCGGGACGCAGGCCCGTCTTTCCATGGAAAACCTTTTCGGCGCGAAGGTCTTTCTGGAATTATTTGTGCGCGTCAAAAAAGACTGGACCGGCTCCGAGAGAATGTTGCGTGAGTTCGGGCTTATAAAATAGAGGATTCCATGCAGGCAAAACCCGTCATCGCCATCGTCGGCCGGCCCAACGTCGGCAAATCAACGCTCTTCAACCGCATTGCGGGAAAGCAGAAAGCCATCGTCATCGACGAGCCGGGGGCAACGCGCGACCGCAACTACATGGATTGCGTCTGGCACGACCGGGCTTTCACCCTGATCGACACCGGCGGATTCGAGCCGGCCACGGAAGAACGCATTCTCGTGCAGATGCGCGAGCAGACCAATCTGGCCATTGAAGAAGCAGACGTTATCATCTTTCTAATGGACGGCCGGGACGGTCTGACGCCCTCAGACATTGAAATCGCACGGCAATTGCGCGGCCGGGGCAAAAATGTGTTTTACGCGGCCAACAAAGTGGACGGCGCACGCCATGAAGAACTTCTTACGGAATTTTACCGGCTGGGCATTGACGAACTTTATTCCATATCCGCCCAGCACGGATTGGGCGTGGATGAACTGCTGGCCGTGCTGACGGAAGGCTTTCCCAAAGCCGTTGAAAGCAAAGAGGATGAGAATGAACCTGTTGCCGTGGCGATTGTCGGCAAACCCAACGTCGGCAAATCATCGCTTGTCAATCTGATTTCCGGAAAGGAAAGAAGCATCGCCAATCCCACGCCCGGAACCACACGCGACGCCATCGACACCACCATCAAAGTGCACGGCCGGCGCTATCTGCTCATTGACACGGCGGGCATCCGCCGGAAAAACAAGATCAGTCTGACGCTGGAAAAATACAGCGTCATCCAGGCGCTTAAAACGATCAACCGCTGCGATATCGCGCTGGTAATGATTGACGCGGAAGAAGGCATGACGGAGCAGGACGCCAAAATCGTGGGGCTGGCCTATGAGCGCGGCAAAGCCTGCATCATTGTCGTGAACAAGTGGGACAAGATTGAAAAGGACAACGCCACCGTGGGCAAATTTGTCGAGGATATTCACGACAAAATCAAATTCATGGATTTTGCGCCCATCGTGTTCATTTCCGCGCTGACGGGGCAGCGCGCGCCGAAGATCTTTGACCTCATCAACGAGGTTTACAGCCAGTATTCAAAACGGGTGGACACCTCGCCTTTAAACGATTTGGTGGAAAAATGCGTTCGGAAAAACCCGATGGCCCGTTATCAGAATAAAGCCATGGGCATCTCCTACGCAACGCAAACCGGCGTTAAGCCGCCCACATTCATCTTTTTTGTTCCGAACGCGAAAGGCGTCCACTTTTCCTATGAGCGCTATCTGATGAATTCCATCCGCTCCGAATTCGGCTTCGACAAGGTCCCGATCAGGCTGATCTTCCGCAAAAAGCGGTAGAGGCTTCCTTTTCCATCCCGCCAGCCTTTACGCCTGCTCCCGCTTTTTCAAAACTTCCGGCAGCACCGTTGCCCTCAGTTTCTTCTTGTCGAACTTGCCCACGCTGGTTTTGGGAAGCTCCTGCAGGAAAACAATTTCGTCGGGAATCCACCATTTGGCGACCTTGTCTTTCAGATACGCCTGAATATCTTCCCCGGTGACGGCGCCGGCCGATTCGGGCCGAAGCACTACGCAGGCCAGCGGCCGTTCCTGCCACTTGACGTCCGGCAGGCTGATGACCGCCGCCTCCAGCACGCCGGAGAATCCCATGATGGCGTTTTCCAGATCGATGGAGGAAATCCACTCGCCGGCGCTCTTGATGAGATCCTTCGTCCGGTCCACGAGGGTAAGGTAACCTTCGGGGTTCATGATTCCGATGTCCCCGGTATGAAACCACCCGTCTTTAAACGTGATGGCGCTCTGCTGCGGGTTTTTGTAATATTCGCCGGCGATCCACGGTCCGCGCACCAGAATTTCCCCCATATCCCTGCCGTCCATGAGGGCCTCTTTGCCTGTCTCCAGGCTGATCAGCTTGACATCGAGCCCCGGCACCGGCAGTCCCGCCGTTGTCCGAATGTCGATCTTTTCGTCCGCGCTCAGCGTTTGCATGTAGCTTTTGGGAATCGACAGCGTGACCACCGGGGACGTTTCTGTCGATCCGTAGCCCTGGGACAGAATGACGCCGTATTTCTTTTCGAAAGATTCAATAAGATACCTCGGCAGCGCCGATCCGCCGGAGAAAAACTTGATAACGGACGAGAAGTCATGCGCGCCGCCCTGCTCCAGGTAATTGTGGAGCATGATCCAGATTGTCGGCACGCCGCAGGAAAAGCTTACCTTCTCTTCAGCGATGATCCGGCACAGCGCCGCCATGTCCAGAATCTGTCTGCCCGGCAGCACCTGTTTCATGCCGCACAAGGTGCAGACAAAAGGCGCTCCCCATGCGTTGGCATGGAACATCGGAACGATGTGCAGGGCGCAGTCCTTCTCCTGAATGCCCATGGTAAAGCCCGTGGAAAAAGAGTGCGTCACCAGACCGCGATGACTGTAAACCACGCCTTTGGGATCGCCCGTCGTCGCTGAGGTGTAGCAGATGAGACAGGGATCGTTTTCATCGCGGTCCACGGGAAAATCATAGGCCTCCGGATAATCTTTAATCCAGTCGTCATACAGGACGGCCGGCGAAAGCGTGGTTTGCGGCATCACGCCGGATTGCGACAGAATGACATACAGCTCCACGGTTTTGAGCTGGTCTTTAAACGGCTCGATGAGAAAATAGACATCTTCGTCGATGAACAGAATGCGGTCTTCCGCATGATTGATGATGTACACCAGATGTTCAACGGACAGCCGGATGTTAAGCGTGTGCAGAACGGCGCCCATGCAGGGAACGCCGAAGTAAAGCTCCATATGGCGATGGTTGTTCAGAGAGAAGGAGGCCACCCGGTCGCCCTTCTGAATGCCGAAAGCGCGCAGGGCGCCCGCCAGTTGGCAGGTGCGCTTGTACCAGTCGGCATACGTGTAACGGAACGTGCCGGTCGCGTAAACAGAGACAATCTCTTTGCCCGGATAATATTTGGCCGCGTGCTGCATGAAATTCGTGAGCAACAAAGGATAATCCATCATGGCTTCCACCTCCCTGTGCAAGTTTTTAGTGCCCAAAGACCGGTTGATGAATGGAACTACACCTATAACCCCATAAACTTCGCCGCTATCGTTTTCATGATTTCATTGGTCCCCGCAAAAATCCGCGTCACACGAATGTCCCGCCACGCGCGGGCGATGGGATATTCCTCGCAATATCCGTACCCGCCGAAAAGCTGGAGACACCGGTCGGCGACGCGGAAAGCCATGTCCGTTGTCCAGTATTTGGCCATGGCAACCTCGACCACAACATTTTTGCCTTCGATGTGATCCATGATGAGCTTGTCAAGAAACGTTCGTCCCAGCTTCGTCTCGGTGGCCATCTCAACGAGCTCAAACTGCACGTGCTGAAACTTGGAGATGGGACGTCCGAAGGCGCTTCGCTCCTTGCAGTACCGGATGGTCAATTCCAGAATGAACTCCGCGGCGATCACCGCGCCGATGGAGCAGACCAAACGCTCCTGCTGAAGTTTCATCATCAGTTTGATGAATCCGCTTCCCTTCTCGCCCAGACGGTTTCCTTTGGGAATCCGGCAATCGGTAAAATACAACTCCGCCGTATCCTGGCTGTGCCAGCCGATTTTTTTGATCTGCTTGCCTTTTTCAAAACCGGGTGTCCCCGCCTCGACGAGGTAGAGGTCAACTGCCTGATGTTCCTGCTTGACGTCGGGATCCCGCGCGGCGACGATGACCAGATCGCAGTTGATGCCGTTGCTGATGAAGGTCTTCTGGCCGTTGAGAATGATATGGTCGCCGTCTTCCACCGCGGTGGTCTTCATTTTGGCCAGGTCGCTGCCCGCGTTCGGCTCCGTCATGGCAACCGCCGTAATGATGTCGCCTGACACGCAGCCGGGCAGATATTTGCGCTTTTGCTCCTCCGAGGCAAACGAGGAAATATAGGGAACGCAGATGTCGCTGTGCAATGAAGCGGCCAGTCCCGAGAAGTTGCATTTGACAAGCTCCTCGCAGACGATCACGGAGTAGAGAAAGTCGCCGCCGACCCCTCCGTATTCCTCCGGGATATCCGTACACAAAAATCCCTGCTCCCCCATTTTTTTCCAGACGCTCCGGGGAACGATGCACGCTTCCTCCCACTCTTCCACGTGGGGAACGATTTCCTTGTCGAGAAATTTCCGAAGACTGTCCCGGAAGATCCCATGCTCAGCCGTGTAGGGAATAATGTTCATCGGCTTACTCCTCCTTCACTTTTAAGGATATGCAAAACCGCGTCTCCGCGTCATCAAAGCCTGATCGTCGTGACTGATGGGACAAATGTGCTTCTGAAATCTTATCGAACGGCTGCACTCTGCCGGGCATATAAACGCAAAACCCCGTTTCTATTTAGAAACAGGGTCTCAATGGCCGGCTCATGGCAGTGCCTCCGGTTGCAGGGTTTATTCTTTCTTTTCACCCGTCATCAATTTCTTGACGCTCCTTATCCGCCTGACCCATAAAAAAGTCAAGAGGATGTTTGCCTCTGATTCCCAACATCCCGTTGAAACATAAAAATCGCTTCAATATTTTTGTGTCCCCCCATCTTCACAAGAAGTATTAAGACTTGTCCTATACCCTTTATTGGTATAGGATAAAACCATAACATGGCTTGCCACGAAAAACGAATAAACGAAGTCCGAATAACACTCGCATATGTGGCACCGTGTCTTTCTCTAATCCGATACAGCAATATATTTGTGAAAGGGACGCGATGAAAGACACCCTCAAGAAAATTGATTTGATAAAATCCAAGATCGACACTTTCAGGCCGATCGACGCTCACCTGCTCAAACAGCTTCGGGAATATTTCCGCATCGGCGTGACTTATTCCAGCAATGCACTGGAAGGAAATTCGTTGACCGAAACGGAAACGAAGATCGTTATTGAAGACGGCATCACGATTGGCGGCAAGCCTCTCAAAGATCACCTGGAAGCGCTGGGACATTCGGAAGCGTATGATTTGCTTTTCCGGTTGGCAAAGCAGCAAGAAATCACGGAAGCGAACGTCAAAGAACTGCACCGGCTGTTTTACTATCGGATTGACGAAGATCAGGCCGGAAAATACCGGAAGCAAAGAGTTATCATTACCGGGACGGACTTCATCCCCCCGTCACCCGATAAGATACCGGATTTGATGAAGTCCTTCATTGCCGCAATTCCTGACAACAGGTCAAAGCACCACCCTGTTGAATTTGCGGCATTTACCCACAAGGAACTCGTGACGATACATCCCTTCATTGACGGCAATGGCAGGGCGGGGCGTCTCTTGATGAACCTTGCTCTATTGCAGTCAGGTTATCCGTTGGCCATTATACCGCCGGTCTTGCGGCGCGACTATCTGAACAGCCTGAACAAAACCCACAAAGGCGATGACAGGCCGTTTATCAACTTTATTGTCGGTGTCTGCCATGAATCGGCAAAGGAATATTTAAGGCTTCTGGAAGGATAAGGACGCAATGAAAGAAGATCTTCCTTTCAAAGCAGGACAAAGTGCCGAGGTGCTTATCCTGCAGGACGATTCACGAGATAACACGGATTTGGGGTTAGGTCTTGAAATATAAATTTTTGAAAAGTCTCTCAAAAAGTGATTTTTCAAGACCTGACCCTATACTATACGCCACCGACCAAGAAGTAATCACACAAACCACCGAACCGTCCATTATGTATAAATTTTTCTTTGCATAGATAACAGAAGACCCGCTTTCTAGCCTGTATACTTGTTTTAGCCTCGCTTGTTGGAAGACATACATATAGAAGAAAATGCATAGGTCACTTCATCTAATTATTATGATCATTTATAAAGAAAAGACTTCTCCGTCTTCTAAACGGTGGACATTTTCAAAGTGCTCAGAAAATAGCTCGCAATGATAACTGTGGATTGGTATCAAAACTTGTGGTGAAAGTGCTTTCGCCAATCGTTTCAGGTCTTGAAGCTGAGCATGTCCAGTCGTATGTAGAAATTTAAACGGTATTCCTTTACCTTCTGTCCATTGTTTCAAATCTTGTAATGACTTCTTCCGTCCGAGATATCCCTTCCACATCGAATATACCCAAACAGAACCAGATAAGTCAGCATTCTTTTCTATCTCATTTTTACAATATGGACGAAGCATCATGATTGATTTTGGTATTTCAGATGAAAAGTCCTTTAATGTTTTTTTCCAATATTTATGTTTTTGCATTAACCAATTTAAACCATGTTTATCGAAATTCTCTCTTTGGAATTTCGGATACCATAGCAAAACATCAGGGTATGCTGATTGTGGAATATCGTTGGAATAATTTTTAAGTCGGTCAAATAACTCGGCAGCATGTAAGTCTAAAATAAATTTTCGCCCTGTCTGTTTTGCTGCATTGTAGATGCTGATTATTCTGTCAATATTCATGCTTGGAACAGTCACAAAAACAGTCCCTTTTGTTTCTAGACAGAGGCCAACCAGTTTTCTTTCAACTTCTAATTCTTCAATGTTCGGCTCGTCTATTCGTTCTCCTATAAGAGTGCCTTCCATCAAAAGGAGATCCACCTTAGGCGGATTGCATATTAAATTATCAAATTTTTGATGTTCACGACCATGCGCCCGGAAATCTCCTGAATAGAATATTGATTTGTTGTCGTTGGTAATCAGAAACGCGTAAGAATCAAAAGCAGAATGATCAGCTGAGTACGGCATTATCTCAAAACTGCAAATTTTAAAAAGTTCATGATCATTGAATATTATCGGTTTAATTTGACCAATTTTATTGGTAGTAAAATTGTCTGCATATCTGATTAATTCAGCAGTAGCCTTTCCCATGTAGATGGGAATCTCCTTCGGTAATTTGCCGATTAATCCATAATGGTCTAAATGAGCATGGGATAACACAAGAGCATCAATTTTTTTATTACCATTAATAATATTTGAATACAAAGGTTCGGGCAGAACGGAATTAATATCCTCGTCAAAGTCAAAACCCAGAGGAATGCCGAAATCAATAAGAATACAAGAGTCCTGACAAGTAATTTCTACGCAAGATCCGCCAACCTCTTTTGTTCCTCTATGTATGATTATATTCATGGTTTTATCAATTGTTTTGTTAACTTATCAAAAAGGTCTTCTCTCTTAATTTTTATAAGAACTTCTTTCCATGTTTTAAATTCTGTAACTGGATCGGACAAACCAAGCAACTTTTCAAATGTAACACGTTTAAACTTTAGCCGAGATAGTCTTTCCTTGAGAAAGTCGTAATCAATATGATTCTTAAATTTTAAATCACACGTTTGAAGGTGCTTCGCTATTAGACTTTTATCTTTTTCATATTTTTCGTAAATATTTTGGTAGTCTCTGTCTTGATTCCAGAAAGATTGGGGTGTGATCAAAGTGACGTATACGTGCTCAGGATAAATAGCCTGTTGATCATGCAGTAGAATTGCATGTTCGATAACCCGTGCCAATTGATCAACTGGATATTTTTTATTGTAATGTATGTCTGATCCATATTTTGCCTCACATATGCAAACAGAGTTTCCGCTAGAACGAATTTGCAATTTACTGCCATCATTCTTTTCTATACAACCAATAGCAAGATCAGCACGAGTTTTCCATATTTCACCTTCTCTTTCCCTTGTAGGTTGCAAATATGCTTCAAGCCATATCTTTGAGTTTTCAGTGATCATCTTATCATCGCCACATAATATTTGGGCAAGGGTGGCATGATTATTTTCATCATTAAATTTTCTAGCAACAAGATAGGTCCATACGACTTCTTTTCCCATATCGTTATTTTTTATCACAGGGCTTATTTGTATTTTTTCATAATTTGGCGGATGCATAATTTCCATACACGACTCCTTTTGCTAATGGATTTTTTGTTTATGTTTTGAATATCAGTATTATTTATATTTTTGTAAACAGTTACTCGTCATCGCTTAATCAACACATGACAAATAAAACATTCATCCATAATTCGTTTTTCCGATCTTCTCTGACATCTTCAGTAATCCAATATTTCTCTATCTTCAGGTTTTTGTTGCGATTCATGAGCAAGTTTAACTTTTCTTCATTGTAGTCATTAAAGAATCGGCCGCCGTCTGTTCTTTCCATGTTTCCGTATTTGAATGATGCATAGAGAACCCCATTTTTCTTTAGGGCTCTTGATAATTTTTCAAGAGCATCATCCATTTCTTCCGGCGGAATATGCAGCAAAGATGCACTGGCCCAAATCCCGTGAAACTCATTCTCGAAATCAAGGTCACCAAAAGACATGTGTAAAACTTTCTGCCCTATCAGCCCTGACGCCAGACCAACGAGTTCTTTTGATATGTCAAATGAAACGACAGAGTAACCCTGCTGTTTGAAATACAGGCTATCTCTGCCTGATCCGCAGCCGGCATCAAGGATTTTCCCATTTTGGGGAATCAATTTAAAAAACTGATGGTAGCGATTTGAAATATCAAGATTTACTGTTTGTTGGTAATAAGCGAGGGCATTTCTATTGTAGTATTCCGTTGTGGAAGAATGATCCGTCCGCTTGTTATCTTTGTTTTGGCCTCGATCATTATTTGAATCCAAGGATAGCCTTTCTTTGTGCTACCAATTTTCATAATCACTGATATCAATTTTATCTTTTGTGTGCGTATCTGTAACAGTAATCACTAATCCGATCGAAGTTGAAAAAAACTTATAAATGTAGCGAGACGTGAACTCTTCTTTTTCATTCCAGTATTTCCATTTTTGAAGATTTCGATATTCTTGCTTCCGCACCATAAACGAATTCTTGATATGGTGGGTATTTTCTGCTGCGTTTATTTGAATAATTTCCGCCGAATCTTCAAATGAAACTTTTTCTCCTGCCATTGTATGTTCAACACAAATAACACATGTCGGTGGTGTGACTTGCAGAAAGTAGGAGCATGCTTGTGCACCTGTCGCACCGTAGTATGGCCTAACTATGCCCTTTTCCTTTAAACCCTTCATATGTTCGCGAATATTATCTCTAACTGGAACACGACCATGGTAACTTCCTGTTTTTATCTGCTCATCAAAAACCATCTTATCCAAGTTTGCTTCCCATTCATTGATCTGCTGATGGATATTTTCCGGGAAGGAAATACATAACACATATTTGGACCAAGAGGATTCGTCAGTGTTTTTATAAATGGTTGCCATAAACTGAACACCTCACAGATTTGTTAGCCAAGATACTGACAAGCTGGATATTAAGCTACCACTATTTGTATTTGAAATCTATTATAGAGATGAAATAATTTCACTTCACTCTTTCAGGAAGCTATACGTAAGGCCCGGATGAACCCTTTTTGGAAGTATCTTCACTTTGTCGATGCGGATGGGGGGGGATTTCCCAGCAGGCGTTTTTTCTTCCAGGGGCCTTTGCGGTAGTAGAGCCAGTTCAGGCCGACGGCCAGCGCGCTGCTTGACAGCATGGCCATCCAGATGCCGTCCTGTTGAAAGCCGCCGGGACCGGCCAGGCCATAGGCTAGGGGAATGCGAATCAGGAACATGGCAATGAAGGAAAGCGCCAGCAGGGCCAGCGTATCGCCGGCACTGCGCAGTACGCCCTGAATGGCAAAGATGACGCCAAAGCAGGGAAAGATAAAAGCGATCCACCGGTAATAATCCCGGACGTACTTTTGCACCAGGACGCTTTCCGCGGACTCTTTGAGAAAAAGGCCGCCGATCTGTTCGGGAAAAGCCAAAAGAACGGCCGTGCAGACAAGCCCGCTGATTACGCCAAAATAGACGGAGATTCTCGTCGTTTCATAAACGCGCTCCATGTTCCCCGCGCCCAGATTCTGTCCCGAGATGGTCGTTGCGGCGATTCCAATCGAAATGAAGGGGATCGTCACCAGCATATCCACCTGCATGCCGATGCCGAAGGCGGCGGTCACGGCCGTCCCGTAGCTGTTGACCAGAGCCACGATAACGACGCCGGCCAGCGACACTACGATCATCTGCAGCGACGCGGGCACGCCGATGACAAAAACCTCGCGGATGATATTCCAGTCCAGGCTGTAGTCCCATTTGCGCATGTTGATGTAGGGGTTGAAGCGCAGCAGATAGACATAGCCGATCACGCAGGTCAATACCGCTGCGGCCCCCGAACCCCAGGCGGCGCCGGCCACGCCGAGCGGCGGCAAAGGGCCGATGCCGCGGATGAACAGCGGGACCAAAACCACGTTGAAAACGGCGAGCAGCAGCAGAATTTTCACCACGGTCGTGGCGTCGCCCAAGCCGCGCAACATTCCGTTCATCCAGTTGACATAAAAATGAAAGACCAGCATCGCCATTATAATTGTCAGATACGAAAGCGCCATGTCGTAAATTTCGGCGGGCGTATGCACCCACTGCAGCAGTTGATGCCGGAACAAAATGCCTAAAAGGGAAATCAGCAGGCAGAACAGAATGGAAGAGAAAAAGGAGTTGGACAGGATCTTCCGGAGCATCGCCGTATCCTTGCGTCCGAAGGCCTGTGCGATGAGGACATTGGTGGCCATTCCCAGACCGATCAGAAACGCGGGCATCAGCATGATGATCGGCAGGCAGGCGGCAACGGCGGCCACCGCCTTATGCCCGAGAAGTCTGCCCACCCAGATCAGATTGATGATGCCGTAGGCGGACATGAGCACGTTGCCCAGCATGATCGGCATGGAGAAGTCGATGACCTGTTTTGCAATTCTGCCTTCCGTGAAATCCCGCATGAGTTTCTTGTCAATCCTTTTCGTCGGGCCAGGAATACACGGGTGGACGGTGATGAAAAACCTCGCCGTCCGGCATGACTTCCACGTACCGGCCTTCCAGATGCGCCATTTTGGTTCGCGTGGCCTCAACGTGCTTTTTCTTCGCGCATTGAAGCGCTTCTTCAACCATCCGGAAGCGGCTCAGTTCCCGAAGCGTCATGATCTGGGGCAAAACCATTCCGATTTTACCCTCGTCATACTGCCGAAGGGCCTCCGCGGGCCCAATCCAGACGTGGCTGGTCAGTTCTACGCCATCGTGGGACACGCATTGCCCGGCCGGATGCGCCGCCATGAAAAAGCGTACATCGTAGCGCTTGGGAAGCGGTTCCGGCGTGATCCAGTGAGAAAAGTAGAGGAGGTCTTCACTGTTCAGAACCAGTTCTTCCGTCTCCAGAAT
>ERZ724503.88-NODE-88-length-28937-cov-14.994599_pt1 | contig 28937 bp, 22 predicted proteins | sample MGYA00376036_ERZ724503 | MGnify/ENA primary metagenome ERZ724503 (study PRJEB28724, sample SAMN07190885) | wastewater metagenome | isolation source: influent of sewage treatment plant in Hong Hong | place: Hong Kong | collected 2016-03-17 ...
TAAACGCAGGAGTAAATGGTTCGAATTCGACATTTAGCTCAGATGTGTTTGCAACTACAACTAATACATCTTCTGGAGAAATAAAATTTGTCTCTGATTTAACAAGTGATATTAATGCTTTAACTTCTGATAATGGAATTGTGACTTTTGTTGGAGATGTTTTAGGAAATACTCAAAATGTTACAGGAAATATTGGAAGTTCAAGTAATTCGATAAATACTTTAAATGTTGGAGAAAATGGAACAAATAAATATTCTACAACTATAATAGATGGAAATATATATGCAACAAATACAATTTTAAATAACGGAATATCGAATAATTCAACTTTAGAGTTAACTGATGGTTCAAATATAACTTCAACAATAAAAACTTCAAAAGATTCTCAAGGTATTTTAACCTTCTTAGGTGATTCAATTGCAACAGGGACAATAGGAACAGATACAGAAAAATTGGCACAAATAAATGCTGCAGATACGGGCAAAACAGTAAGATTTAATTCATCTTTAAATGCAGATAAATTGAATCTCATAGCGGATGGAACAGTAGTTTTAGCAGATAATTCAAATATAAACTCATCAATTACGACTACAATAAATAATCAAGGAACTTTAGATTTTGAGGGAAATTCAACAGTTACAGGTGAAATAGGAACTAGTTTAGAGTCTTTGAAAGAGATAACTTTAGGTACATCAGGAAAAACTGTAAATTTCAAGAAGGATGTATATGCTTCAAATATAATATTTGAAAGTGATGGAACAGTAAATTCAGATGGAAATTTAACTACAGATATTAATTTTTCTGGAAATAATGCAACTGTAAATATATCAGATGGAAAAGGAATTTTAGGTTCGGTTGAGACTTTAGCAACAAATAATACAGGAATTCTAAACTTTAAGGGAGATGGAGTTATTGATGGAATTATTGGAAGTGCTAGTTTAGGAATTAAAGAGCTTAATATAAATACAAACAATGAACAAGATAGTGGTGGAAATGGAGTTATGGTCACTTATTCTGCTCTTGGAAGAGAACTTTATGCAGATGTTATTAACCTTAGAAATAATGCAACTTTAACGCTAGGAGATAATGTTAATTTAATAAATACGGGTTCTGATGATATTCTTGTTAAAGTTGATACGAATAATACAGGAACATTAACTTTTTTAGGAACTTCTAGTATTCAAGGTGAAGTAGGCGAAAGTAATAAAATCTTAAATACTATTAATGCAGGTGCCATTGGAGAAACAGTTACTTTTGACGATATGGTTTATGCAAAGAATTTAAAATATTTAGCTGATGGAAAAGTTGTTTTAAATGGGAATAAAACTCCCGATTCTCTTAATGAAGCGATGATTGGAACAGTTGATTTTGACACTAAATCAGGAACTCTTGAAATAGGAGATAATGTAAATCTTACAACAGGAACATCTGGAATTCAATTTACAAATGCAAATGATGCAGTTCTAAAATTTGCTGGAAATTCTATAATTACTGGAATTTTAGGTGGAAATACAGCTGGAAATTCTACTTTTGAAAGAATTTATGCAGGAGCTGATGGAAAAACAGTGACATTTAAAAATGATGTTCATGTACAAGAAGCTAATGATACAACTTTACATGTAAGTGGAACAGGAGTTGTTAATTTTGAAGGTAATTTAGTTGGAGATTTAATATATGATGCAAATGGAACTGTAAATGTAAATAATGGAAAATCAATTATTGTTTCAACTATTTCAACGGCTGTTAAAACAGCAAATAATCATACAGGAATATTAAATTTTAAAGGTGAAACTACACTTTATGGAAATATAGGAACAAGTATTTTGGGGCTTGAAAGTGTAACTTTTGCTTCTGAAGGTACTGCAAATGATAGTTATACTCAAGTTATAAATAAAAATATTTATGCACAAAATATAAATATTGGAAATAATTTAAATAAAACGACAGTAGATATAACAGCAGATACTACATTCAATGGAAATCTAAATCTTGGAAGTAACTCAATTTTGAATGTTGATGAATATGATATTATTGTGGCTGATAATTTAGATTTAGCATCAAATTCAACCCTTAAATTTAAAGTTTATACGACAGATTTAAGTGCTGGTCAAGCAGTTGAAAATGCAAATTCAGGTGGAATTACATCTGATTCTTTAAGTATTGCAGATAATACAAAAATTAATATAAATTATGATGGAACTTGGAATGGAGCAGGAAAATACAATTTAGTTACAGCTTCAAATACTGTTACAACAAACTATGAAGGAACAGAGTTAAATGGTTTAGTTTCTGATAACAGTATTATAGATTCAGTTGTTAAAAATGATGGAACAAATCTTACTTTATTTGCTGACAGAACAAGTGGTGGTTCTTTTGATGCAGAAGATTTATATATCGTAAAGTCTGAAATAGGGGAACATTATTCAAATGGAGCTTCACAAGCACTTGCTGGTTATGCAAATGAGAAAGATAGAGCAGGTGCTTTAGCAGATATTATTAGAAATATGGAATATTATGAAGGTGGAACAAATTTAAGCGAAGCTAAAAAACAAGAGATGATAAAAACGCAAAGATTATTAGCACCAACAGCTAATAATTCAAATATGCAAACTTCAATAACAGCTTCAAATTTAGCATTATCTACAATTGGTGGAAGATTAGGAGATTTAAGAAGGGATTCTATGGCAGTCTTTTCTCCTAATTACACAGGATTATCTTCAGGAAATAATAGCTTCGATACCTCTTTGTGGATAAAAGCGATGGGTTCATCTGCTACTCAAGATAAAATTAAAAATTATGATGGGTTTGATACTTCGACTTATGGTATGGTTGGGGGAATGGATAAAACTTTAAATAATGGTTCGGTTTTTGGATTGGCACTTGCTTATTCAACAACAAAAACAAATCAAGATAATTTAGCTTCTGATGGTTCTGATACAACAAGTATTCAAGCCACAGCATATGCCTCAAAAGAGTTTGGAAATGGATATGTAGATGGATATTTGTCTTATGGACAACACAAAACAGATGGAACAAGAACTGCTAATTCAGGTAAATTGTCTTCTAGGGTAGATGCAGACCAAATTAGTGCTAAAGTTGAAACAGGGTATTCAATTCCTGTTAATGATGGGATATTTGTAACTCCATTTACTTCTTTAGAATATGGAATGTTGAACCAAAAAGGATACACTGAAAAAGGAACAAGTTATCAAAATGATGCTTTAAAAGTTGATGGAATCAAGTCAAATAGAGGAACAGTTGAAGTTGGAGCTAAAATGACAACAAATATCGCTTTAGAAGATGTTTTGATTATTCCTCAGTTTAGTGCAAGTGTTTATAACTCATTTGGAGATACTAAATCAGATATTAAAGCACAATTTGTTGGCGGAGGAAAAGAGTTCGTAACACCTGTTCAAGAGTTGAATAAAACTATGATAAACGTAGGATTTGGTGTTGAAACAAAAATATCAGATTCTACAAGTTTAATATTTGATATTGACCATGATAGAAGTAAAGATGGAAGTTTTGAAGGGTATTCTGGAAGTGTAACATTTGGTGTTAGTTTCTAATTTTTAAAAAAATTTATAGTTAAAGGTTGAAAAATGATAAAAGTGGTTTCTGTAATTTTATTTGGTACTTTATTTAGTGTTAGTTTATATGCAAATCAAAATGAAATAACATCTTATTCAAATTTAAAGTATCAAGCTGATTTTGATAAACAAAGTCCAAAATTAAAAGAATCAATATCTTCTGAATATTTAAGAGTGAAAAAAATAGCTACCATTTTACAAAATCAACAAATGAAAAATGATATAGATTTGGAAGTTGCTAAAAATATTGCAACTGTAGATATTTGGACAAATAAATTTTTACAAAATTATAAACCAACAGATATAGAATTAAATGAATTATTTAAAGACGAAAAACCAAGAACAGTTGCAAAATATGAGTTGAGAAATATTTTAGTTTCCTATGAAAAAAATGCAGACAGAATTATTGCAATGTTAAGTGAAATAAAAAATAAACAAGAAAAAAAAGAGTCATTTATAAAATATGTGCGTTCTGTTTCAAATGATGTAGCTTCTAAACAAAATAACGGATTAACAGCTTTAGTTGATGAAAATAAGTTGAACCCACAAATTAAAGAAACATTGAAAGATAAAAAAGAAGGAGATATTGTAAAGGTAAATTTAAAAGATATTGGTACACAAATTCTTTATATAGAAAAATATATTCCTGAAAAAAGTGCTTCTTTTGAAGAAGCAAAAGAAGCTTTAATAAATCTTGCAAAAAGAAAAGCTTTAACAAAAGAGATTGAATTGTTATTAAAATAGCAATGAAATTTCTAAATCTACTTTTTTTTATTTTTATTTTAACTGGTTGTCAAAAAAAAATCCCAACTCCTAGTGAGAGAAAATCTTCTGTTTTATTATTTGCACAAGAGAAAAATTTTAAAGAAATTAATATAAAAACTTCAACTTTTACACTCTTCTCTTTACAAAATAAAAGTGTACAGTGTAAAAATAAAGAGCTAAAAATTTACATTGAAGGAGATGGTTTATCTTGGATTACAAGAAATACTATTTCAAAAGACCCAACACCTATAAACTCTACAATTTTGAAATTAATGTATGATGATAAAAGTGAATGTAAAGTCTATTTGTCTCGTCCTTGTCAATTCTTAAATACAGGTATTTGTGATAAAAAATATTGGACAAGCCATAGATTTGGTCAAGAGGTTATGAAAAGTTTTGATGAGAGTTTGAATAGCTTAAAAAAAGAGTATAAAAATAGTAATTTCATTTTAATAGGTCATTCAGGTGGTGGTGCAATTGCTTCACTTCTTGCTTCTTCTAGGATTGATGTGGATATACTTATTACTATTGCTGGGAATCTAGATACTCAAAAGTGGACTTCAATGTATAATCTTTCGGAGTTAAATGGTTCTTTAAATCCAGCAGATTTCACAAAAAAACTTCAAAATATTAAGCAATATCATCTAATAGGTAACGAGGATAAGATTATTTCTAAAGATGTTTTTTTATCGTATTTTTCAAAATTTGAGAAAAAAGATAAAGTAAATTTTTTATATTTTGATGAAAATCATAACTGTTGTTGGGAAAAACATTACATAAAGTTGTTAAATGAAATAGAGAATTAAAACTCTATTTTCATTCTAAAATATCTAGGGAAGTTGTTTTTCATAGAAGTTTCTATTTGAATAGGGAAAGCTTTGTAAATTGCTGGTTTTATTGATTCAAAATATTCTTTGTTTCCATCCATAAGAGTCAATTGTTCATATTTCCCATCTTTTAAGATAGTTAATCTAATATTGATATATTCTCCAGCTTTTAAAGATGATTTATCGATATTAGAGTTGATTTTTTCTCTAATCGTTTGATAAAATTGCTCAATTCTAGCTTTTTCATCGTTTAAATCATTTACTTGTTCAGTTGTAATTTCAGTTGTTTTAACTTCAATTGGCTTAGTTTCAATTGGTCTATCTTCAATCTTTTCTTTTTTTAATCCTTCCTCAACTAGTTTTTTAGCTTCCATTATCATGTTTGTTTGTTCTAAAATCTCTTTTTGTGATTCTGAAATATTAGTTTGAAGTTTTTGTGAAATAACTTCTTCTTTTTCTTCTACTAGATCTTCAATCTTTTTTTCTTCTTCTTCACTATTACCTTCGTTTTGAGTTTCAAGTTTGTTTTTTATAATTGTATTATTTTGATTCTCAATAGGTGTTTCCTCTTTTGAAAAAAAGAAACTATAAATTGCATATATTAAAATCCCAATTATAAAAAGTACAAAAATATCTTCAATAAAAGATTTGTTTTTTGGTCTCAATTTTATTCCTTCTTGTGTATTAAAGTTTTTTATTTTTCTGGTGTGTAGATTTCATCAAGTAAACTATCAACAAATTCATCAGGAGAAAATTCTATTAAGTCATCTTGTTTTTCTCCAATTCCTACATAAAAAATAGGAAGTTCAAGTTGATTTGAGATTGAAAATAATGCTCCACCCTTTGCTGTTCCATCAAGCTTTGTAACAATTATTCCATCAATTCCAACCATTTCATTAAAGGCACGAGCTTGAGCAATTGCCGTATTTCCTTGTGTTCCATCTAAAATCATAAGTTTTTGGTGTGGTGCATCAATCATAGCTTTTGAACAAACTTTTACTATTTTTTTTAATTCATTATTTAAGTTGGTTTGAGTTTGGAGACGTCCTGCTGTATCTATTATTACATTATCAATATTTCTAGCAATTGCAGCACTTATCGTATCAAATGCTACAGCACTTGAATCATGACCCTGTTGAGTTTTTATAATAGGCACTTCAAGTTTAGCAGCCCATGTTGAGAGTTGCTCAATAGCAGCAGCTCTAAAAGTATCTCCTGCTCCTAAAATTACACTTTTTCCTTCTTTTTTTGAAATATTCGCTAGTTTTGCAATAGTTGTAGTTTTTCCAGCACCATTTACTCCAATAATTAATCTTACAAAAGGTTTTGGTAAATTCGATAAATCTACTTTTGGAGCGTGTTCAAAAAGCATTACAAGTCTATGTCTTAGTTGTTTTCTAGTGATTTCATTAGGAAGTCCATTCATTGCTTTTTCTATAATTTCATATTCCATATCAGCTTCAATTAGAAGCTCTTGTACATCGTCAAAAGATATTTTTTCTTTTTTTTGTGGAATTACAGTTTTGATTGTTGCAAAAGTTTTTTCTAATGCTTTTGAAAAAAAACCTTTTTTTTCTTCTTCTATTGTATTTTCTACCTCTTGTTTTTGTTTTTCTTCAATATCTTGAGGTTTTATTTCTTCTTCATCTTTTTTCTTTTTAAAAAAACTAAACATTTTTTACCTTTATCTTTCTAAAACTTTTTTAATATCAATTTCCATCATTTCATTTGGTACAAGACCGACATATTTTTGGAATATTTTGCTATTTTTATCTAATAAATACATTGTAGGAATAGATTTTATTCCTCCTAAATTTTTAACTAAATCAAAACTCTCAGGAGAATTTATAACTGTATAGTTGATATTATATTCTTTTATAAATGCCAAAATTTCTTCATTTGTTTTCATCTCTTCCAACAATACAGATACAACTACAAAATCATTTTTATAGTCATTTTGTAATTTTATAAGATTTGGTACTTCCGCTTTACATGGTGGACACCAAGTTGCAAAAAAGTTTAATAAAACAATTTTATTTGGATAATTCTTTACAATGATTTTGTCATTTTCTAATTTTATGTCAATTATATTGTTATCAGTAGTTTTTAGTTGAAATTCAGTAGTTTTTTCGACTTGTTGAACTTTTGTTTCAGTAATTTCTTCATTTTTATCTTTTGAATCACACCCTGTAAAAAATAAAATAGATAAAATAGATAAAAATGCTAAAGTTTTAAACTGCATTTTAATTCCTTTGGGTAAAATTATTTGTTGGGTAGGAATTTTACCCAAGTGAGGCTTAAATATGAAAAACGATCATAAAAGTGATTTTAGAAAATCGTGTATAAAAAGATTAGAAAATACAAGCCTTTTTTTTAAGTATTATAAAAATAAAATTATTGTTAAAAAATTAGAAAACTTTATAAAAAAAAGTGAGTCAAAGAATGTTTTACTTTATATACCTTTTGGTATTGAAGTTGATGTCAAACCTTTGATAGTTAGTTTACGAAAAATGAAAGACAAAAATGTTTATGTACCATTTATGCAAGGGGATAGTTTTAAAATTGTTAAATACAGATTACCTTTGTATAAAAAAAGATTTGGGATTAAAGAACCAAATAACTCTTTTTTTAAACCCAATAAAATTGATTTAGCGATAATTCCTATAGTGGGAGTTGATAAACTAAATAAAAGAATTGGTTATGGAAAAGGTATGTATGATAGATTTTTTGATAGATTAACTTATAAACCAACAATGATTTTTACTCAATTAATACTTTGTAGAAGTGAAAAAATTCTATCAGATAATTACGATATTCAAGCTGATTATATAATTACAAATTAAGGTTTTTAAATATGGAATATGTGATAATTAGTGCTATTGTAGGAGTTCTAAGCTCTGCAATTAGTATATTTGTTGTTAAAAAACTAGATAAAGCAAAATTTCAGATTTTTATAGAACAAGCAAAAGCAAAAGCAAAAGTAATAGAACATGAAGCAGAAGTTGCTTTAAAAGATGCACAGTTAAAAGCAAAATTTGAATGTGATAGAGAGTTTAAAAATGCTCGTAGAGAGTATGATATTATGCTTTCTAAAATTGAGAAAAAAGAGAGAGAACTAAATGAACATTTAGAATCTGAACTAAAAATCATAAAAAATGAAAAAGAACAGATAGTTGAAAAAAACAGAAAAATTACAACTTTGAAAGAAGGCATTGAACAGCAAAAAAGAACTTATGAAGAAAAAACTTTTGAAGCTATTAAGATTCTTGAAAATGCCTGTGGATTAACGCAAAGTGAAGCAAAAGAATTGATGCTTAAAAAAGTAAAAGAAGATTCAAGAGCTGAAATTTCATCTATTTTTAGAAAAAAATATAAATTAGCTGAACAAAATGTTAAAAATGAAATTAATAATATGCTTTCTCATGCTGTTACAAGATATGCAGGAGAGTTTGCAGCAGAAAGACTTATTAATAATGTTCCAATAAATGATGAAGAAACAAAAGGAAAAATTATTGGAAAAGAGGGAAGAAATATTAAAGCCCTTGAAATGTTGTTAGGTGTTGATATTATAATTGATGATACTCCAAATACTATTACTATTTCATCTTTTAATCTTTATAGACGTGCAGTTGCTACAAAAACTATTCAAGAATTATTAGAAGATGGAAGAATCCAACCTGCACGTATTGAAGAAATTTATAAAAAAGTAAAATCTGAATTTGATAAAAACATCCAAAAAGAGGGAGAGGATGTTGTTATGGAATTAGGAATAAAAACTATGCATCCTGAACTTATAAAACTTGTTGGAAGGTTAAGATATAGAGCTTCTTATGGTCAAAATGCATTGGCTCATACTCTTGAAGTTGCTCATCTTGCGGGATTATTAGCAGCTCAAATGGGCGGAGATGCAATTCTTGCACGAAGAGCAGGACTTTTACATGACATTGGAAAAGCTTTAACACACGAAATGCCAGGTTCCCATGTTCATTTAGGTGCAGATATTTGTAAAAGATATGATGAATGTGATACTGTTATAAATGCAATTTATGCTCACCATGGACATGAAGAGCCTATAAATGTGGAATCAGCTTCTGTTTGTGCTGCTGATGCTTTAAGTGCTGCAAGACCAGGAGCTAGAAGAGAAGTACTTGAGAGTTTCTTGAAAAGAGTAGAAGAAGTTGAAAATATTTCTACAAGTAAATTAGGTGTTTTAAACGCATATGCAATTAATGCAGGAAGAGAAGTAAGAGTTATTGTTAAAGCTGAACTTGTAAATGATGATGAAGCAGTGTTGTTAGCAAGTGAAATTGCAAAAGAGATTGAACAAAAAGTTCAGTATCCAGGTGAAATTAAAGTAAATGTTATTCGAGAATTAAGAGCTGAAAGTTATGCTAGATAGTTTAAAAATCTTAATAAAGGTAAAATTATGAAAACTGAAAAACCAAGTACTAAAATAATAGCTGGTAAATATAAAGGAAAGATATTAGAACTTCCTTCTTTAGACGTAACAAGAAGTTCAAAAGCTATGCTAAAAGAGTCTTTATTTAATGTTTTACAGTTTGATATAATTGATAAGATATTTATCGAATCCTTTGCAGGAAGTGGCTCAATTGGTCTTGAAGCTATAAGTAGGGATGCAAAAAGAGCCTATTTTATAGAACTAGATAAAAATTCATATCAAATTTTACTAAAAAATTGTAAATCTATTGATATGGAAAAATGCCAAACTATTCAAGGGAATACTTTTGTACAAACTCCTTTAATTCTTGATTTTTTAAAAAATTCAAATGATGAAATTGTTCTATATGTTGATCCTCCTTTTGATTATAGAGATGGAATGGAAGATGTTTATAGAAAATCTTTTTCTATGATTGAAAATATTGAATCAGATAATATTTTTTTAATAGTTGTTGAACATGTTTCAACTTTGGAAATACCAATAACTTTAGGTAAATTTTCTTTGGATAAAACAAGAAAATTTGGAAAAAGTGCACTTTCATATTATAAATATACAAAGTAAAAATTAATGTTTAAAATAGCTTTATATCTTTTATTAACAGTTATTTTAGCAACTTTTTTATTACCATTTTTTTATACTGTCTCTGCTTATGAGCTTAATCCTACAAAAATCTTACAGGCACCATCTTTTGAGCATATATTTGGAACAGATAGATTAGGTAGAGATATTTTTGCTAGAATTCTTGAAGGTGGTCAAACTTCACTAATAATTGGATTTTTAGCTGCTTCTATTTCGTCTATTTTAGGTTTAGTAATTGGGATAACCGCTGGATATTTTAAAGGAAATATAGATAAAACGATTACAATTTTAATTGATTTGTTTTTAACTTTCCCAACTTTCTTTTTACTTTTAGCTTTAGTCTCTTATATTCAAGCCTCAGCTGTTATTTTAATTATTGTGATTTCAACAACTGGTTGGATGGGAATGTCAAGAATGATTAGAAGTGAGAGTTTTTCCATTGGGAATAAGCCTTTTATAAAAATTTTAAGAGTTGCAAATGTCCCAACTTATAAAATAATATTCAAATATTTTGCTCCAATTCTTGCTCCGATTTTTTTAATCTCATTTACTTTTGGAGTAGGTGGCTCAATTCTTGCTGAATCTGGACTTTCATTTTTAGGATTAGGAATAAATCCTCCTTCTATGTCTTGGGGAAGCCTTTTAAGTGATGGAAAAACTGTGATTGATATTGCTTGGTGGGTTAGTTTTTTCCCTGGCTTTATGATATTTTTAATTACCTTTTGTTTAATTCAAATAAGTGATTATTTACAAGGTTTAACAAATAAAAAAGAGATTATTAAATCTTAGATTTTATTTAATAATCTGTCCATTATTGATGTTGATAAGACCCTTTTTAAAAATCCTAAAATATATGTAGCGGTTGTTACATAATATCTTGGTTTTGGTTTTTTAGTATTCATTATTTTTAAAATAGTATTTGCAACACTTGAAGGTGGAAGATTAAATAGTGCTTTATCTTCATTTGTTTCCAACCTTGCTTTTAACTCCTTTTGGTAAGTATTTTCCCAAAAGCTCCCCTCAATTTCAATATTTTCATTAAATCTTTTTAGTGCATTTTCTCTAAATTTTGAAGTTACAGGTCCTGTATTTATTGTACTAATAAAAATATTACTTCCTAATACTTCTTGTCTTAATGTATCATTTAATCCTTCAATTGCATACTTACTTGCATTATATGCTCCCCTGAATTTTAAAGAGATAATTCCTAAAACAGAGCTATGTTGTATGATTTTTCCATATCCTTGATATCTAAATATTTTTATAGCTTGTATCGTTACTTCATGAAGTCCAAAAAAATTTGTTTCGAACTGTTCTTTCAAAACTTCTACACTCAAATCTTCAACGGCACCAGGTTGTCCAAATCCAGCATTATTGAAAACAGCATCTAGTTTTAAATCATTTTCAAGAATTTTTTCTAAAGCTTTTTTTATTTCATTTTTATTTCTTACATCAATTTTAAAAGCTTCAAATCCTAGTTCTTTTAATTTAGATACATCTTCTTCTTTTCTAGCACTTGGATAGACTTTTACACCATTTTTCTTTAAAATGAGTGCTGTTTCAAGTCCAATACCAGAAGAACAGCCAGTTATTAGTATATTTTGCATATTTTTTAATCCATATTATTTTTTGAAATGGTATTATAACCAAAAAATTTTTTACAAAGATTTTAGGAAAATAATGACAAAACAAGATAAAGAGATAAAAAGATTATTAGATAATGAAGTAAATCAAAGAAATAATAATAGTGAGTTAAGCTATGAAAAACCTGACCCTTTAATGGTTGCAAGAAGATATGATGATGAATTTATTATACTTTTATGTGCTTTATTTGCTTATGGAAATGCAAAACTTATAGTGAAATTTTTGGATAGTTTAGATTTTTCACTTCTTGAAAAAAGTGATGAAATAATTGATAGAGAGTTAGACTCTTTTTATTATAGATTTCAGAATAATCAAGATGTAAAAGCAGTATTTAAAACCTTTAAACGACTAAAAAATGAGGATAGTTTAAATTCAATATTTTTAAGTGCTTATAAAAAAGAAAATTCTATTTTAGAAGGAATTGATGCTTTAATACAAAAAATTCATAATATATCAAATCATAATTCACAAGGTTTTACCTTTTTAATTTCAACTCCTTTGAAAAGAGATAAACAAGGGATTATAAAAGAAACTGGAAACGCTCCTTATAAAAGATGGAATATGTTTTTACGCTGGATGGTAAGAGATGATAATCTTGATTTAGGGTTTTGGGAGAAGATTAGTAAAAAAGATTTGATACTTCCTCTTGATACTCACACTTTTAAAGTATCTCAACAATTAGGACTTTTGAATAGGCAAATATATGATTTGAAATCAGCACTTTTGATAACTTCTAAGTTAAAAGAGTTTGATAATCTTGATCCAATAAAATATGATTTTAGTTTATATAGAATTGGACAAGAAAAAATAATACTTAAAACATTAGAGATTAACTAGTTTTAAACTTTATTTTAGATTTTTTCTAATAGAAGTTTTTATTTTCCAAAACTTCTATTTGCATCTCTCTTTGTTGTTTTTTTTCTTTTTGCAGGTTTCTTTTCAGTAACATTTGTTTTTGTAAAACCTGTCTTTTTAGCTACTTTTTTAGCTTCAGCTTTTTTTACACTTAGTTGTTTAGGTCTTGCTTTAAATAGCCTTGGCTTTTTTTCTGTTGCTTCAAAACCTTCTATTTCAATTCTTGGAATATTGATAATCAAATCTTTTTCAATTTCAATCATTGTTTTATAATCTTTAACACTTAAAAGAGTCAATGCAATTCCAGGATTTCCAGCACGACCAGTTCTACCAATTCTGTGTGTATAATCAGCAGTTGTTTCAGGTAGTGCATAATTTACAACTATTGGTAAAAGTTGGATATCAATTCCTCGTGCTGCAATATCAGTTGCAACCAAAACCCTTATATCTCCAGCTTTGAATTTTTTTAGAGCTTTTGCACGTGCTGTTTGTCTGACATCTCCATGAATACAAGCAGCAGGAAGACCGTCTAATTCTAAATGTTCAACCAATTTATCAGCTTCTATTTTCATATTTACAAAAACTAAAACTTGTGAATAGTTTTTTGAACCAATGATATATGATAATGCAGCTGCTTTATTTGCTTCATCAACCAAAACAATTTGTTGGTCGATAATTTTTACAGTTGATCTTTGTTGAGCAACTTCAATTACTACAGGGTCACTTAAAAATTCTTTTGCAAGTTTTTTTACATTTTGATTCATAGTTGCACTAAACATCATGATTTGTCTTTTAGGACCAACATTTGGAAGAATTTTTTCTATATCTTCTAAAAATCCCATATCAAGCATTGTATCAACTTCATCTATCACAACATTCGTAACGCTTGATAAATCGACAGTCCCATTTTTTAGATGTTCCATTAATCTACCTGAAGTTGCTACTAAAATATCTAAGCCTTTTGCTATCTTTTTTTCTTGCTCTTTTGTTGAAACCCCACCAAAAACTGCTAATCTTTCAACTTCTAAATATTTAGCAAAATCGTCTACTGCTTTTGCTATTTGAGTTGCTAATTCTCTTGTTGGAACTAGAATTAAAGCTCTTAAAATAGGTATGTTTGATTGTTTATTTTCTAATATTTCAGTTAATATGGGTAGTAAAAAAGCGGCGGTTTTACCTGTACCACTTTGAGCTGCTGCTAAAATATCTCTTTTTTTTAAAGCAATTGGAATAGCTTTTTTTTGTATTTCCGTAGCCTCTTTATAATTCAAATCTTTTAAAGCACTTATGATTTTTTCATCTAAGTTCATTGATGTAAAAGTTTTAATAATGTTTCCTTTTAATCTTAATTTTTATTCATTATAGCTAAATTTTTATAAGATTATCGTTTTATAGTTTTTAAGCCTTATTAATAGGCTTTTAATCATTTCTTAGGTTCATTTAGCTATTATAAAATTCTTATTAAATAAATATTTGGATAAATAAAATGACTATTAAAATTACTTTGCCTTATAACAATTCTTATGAAATTTTTATAGATAAATTAAATGAAATTTATTTTGATAGAAAGGTTGTGATTGTTACAAATCCAACTATTAGTGGATTTCATTTAGATTATTTAAAAACAAAATTAAAAGCACGAGAGCTTAGTGTTTGTACAATTCCTGATGGTGAAGAGTATAAACATATGCAAACAATTGAAGATATTTTAGCTCACTGTTTTACTCAAAGACTTGATAGAAAGTCACTTCTTGTAGCTTTTGGTGGTGGAGTTATTGGTGATATGACAGGATTTGCCGCTTCAATATATCAAAGAGGAATAGATTTTGTTCAAATTCCAACAACTCTTTTATCCCAAGTTGATGCTAGTGTTGGTGGAAAAACTGGAATAAATAATAAATTTGGAAAAAATTTGGTTGGGGCATTTCATCAACCAATTGCAGTTTATATTGACCCCTCTATGCTTAAGACTCTTCCAAAAAGAGAGTTTGGTGCAGGAGTTGCTGAAATAGTTAAAATGGCAGTTACTTTTAACAAAGATTTTTTTGAATGGTTAGAGCAAAATGATTTAAATAATGAGGAAAATATTAGAATTGCAATAGCAAAATCTGTTGAAACAAAAGCAGATGTAGTTTCACAAGATGAAAAAGAGTTAGGAATACGAGCTGCCCTTAATTATGGTCATACTTTTGGACATGTAATTGAAAATGAGACAAATTATAAGACTTATTTACACGGAGAAGCTGTGGGAATTGGTATGTGTATGGCAAATGCTTTGGCCGTAAAAATTGGTCTTATGTCTAAAGATGAAGAGTTAAGAGTAAAAAATTTATTGAAAAAATATGATATTCCTACCACTTATAAAATCAAAGATGTTGAAGATTTTTATGAGCATTTTTTCTTAGATAAAAAATCATTGGATAATAAAATAAAATTTATTTTTCCTGTTGGGTTGGGTGATTGTAAAATTACGAATGAAGTTTCAAAAGAAGATGTTATTGAAGTATTAAAAGGTTTTTAAAATGATAAAAAAAATAGCATTAATATTATTGTTTGTTTGTTTTTCTTTTGGTGAAGAAAATATTGATTTAATTGATAAAAAAGATAAAGCCGAAGTAAAAAAAATAGAACAAAATATAATAAAAGAGAAAGAAGAAGAGGCTCTTAAGATAGAAGAAGAGAAAAGAATTCAAGAAATAGGTGAACAAAAAACAAAAGAATTAGATATGCAAAATATTGCACAAATAAATATTTTATTTGAAAAGATTTCAGCAATAGATTTAGAGTTAAAAGATAATATTTTATTAAAAAGATATTCTAATTATTTATCATATAGTAAAATTTCAACAGAATTAGAAATTTTAAGGGATAGTTTAAAAAAGAAATCAAATACAAATGATGAGCAGGTTTATCAATTACATAATAAAATAAGGGTAAAAGAAAACGAATTAGAATTAATTGGTGAATACAAAGGTTCACCAATTGGTGGACTTATAAATCCTCCTGAAATAGAAAAATATGAAAATATTACAAATCCTTTTGGGATAATAAATTCTTTATCTCATATTAAAAAATTAGAAAATAATAAAAAATCATTTAAAACTTTGGATAAAGAAATAGATACTCTTACTACAAAATTAGAGGATGAATTGGTTATTTATTTGGAGTTATTTAATTTAGACCCAAAACCTGAATATAAAGATAGGATTACTTTTTTAGACAAACAAAAGAAAGACTTTTCTATGGTTTTAGATATTGTTTCTACAACAGAAGAAGTTTATACTAGAAAAATTGAACAAGTTATTTTAGAAATAAAGAATCAAATATCACAACAAGGGCAAAAACTTCTTATTATATTTATAATAATTGTTATTTTATCTGTTGTTGCATTTTTAGTAAAACTTGCTTTAAAAAAATATTTTTCACAAAATGAAAACTATTATATGACAAATAAAATAATTAATTTTACTTTAGTATTTTTGATTGTAATGGTTTTACTTTTTTCATATATTGATAATGTTTCTTATCTTGTAACAATCTTAGGATTTGCCTCAGCTGGTATTGCAATTGCTTTAAAAGACTGGTTTATGTCTATTTTTGGATGGATGGTTATAGTTACATCTGGCTCTATTCAAGTAGGAGATAGAATAAAAGTAAACAAAGGAAATATGGAAACAGTTGGAGATGTTTTGGATATTTCTTTATTTAAAATTACCATTAGAGAGGATATTACATATACTTCTTATACAACAAATAGAAGAAGTGGAAGAATATTTTTTATTCCAAATAACTACATTTTTTCAGAATTAATTGCAAACTATACACACTCTGGATTAAGAACAGTTTGGGATGGAATTGATATTACAATCACTTTTGATTCAAATCATAAAAAAGCTCAAAAAATAGCAAGAGATATTTTAAAGCATTACTCAAAAGGGTATACAGATATTACGAGAAAACAGTTATCAAAAATGAGAAATAAATATCAATTACGTGCAACAGGAGTTGAACCTAGAGTTTTTACGTTTGTTGAGCCACAAGGAATTGTAATTTCATCTTGGTATTTAACAAATTCTTATGCAGCTTTAGTTTTAAGAAGTACTATAAGTCCAGAAATACTAGATGCTTTTATGAAAGAAGATGATATTCATATAGCTTACCCAACACAACAAATAAATATAAATAGAACAGATAACGCTTATGGACCAGCGTCAAAACAAAGAATCGTTCCAAAAGATTTGGAAGATGAAATAATAAGAAGATAATTAGGAAAAAATATTTATGAATTTTTCACAAAATAGACCAAAAGTATATTTTAAAACTTTTGGTTGTAGAACAAATGTATTTGATACTCAAGTTATGATGAGTAACTTAAAAGATTTTGACGTTACACAAGATGAATTTTTGGCTGATGTCGTAGTCATAAACTCATGTACAGTTACAAATAGTGCTGATAGTACAGCTCGTGGTTATATAAATTCTTTAAAAAAGATGCCAAAAAATCCAAGAGTTGTTTTTACAGGATGTGGAGTTTGGACAAAAGGTGAAACACTTTTTAATGAAAACAAAGTTGATGCACTTTTTGGTCATTCTGAAAAAGAGAATATTAATGAACTTTTATTAAATGAAGATAGATTTTTTCAAGCAGGAGATTTGGAACATCTTGATAAAACTATAGTTGAAGAATTTATTGGAAAAAGTAGGGCATTTATTAAAATTCAAGAGGGTTGTGATTTTAGATGTTCGTATTGTATTATTCCTCATGTTCGAGGGGATGCAAGAAGTTATAGTGAAGATAATATTTTAGAACAAATAAATACTTTGGCAACAAATGGTTTTGGAGAGTTTATTTTAACAGGAACAAATGTTGGAAGTTACGGAAAAAAACAACATACAAGTCTTGCAAAGCTTCTAAAAAAAATCTCTTTAATCAAAGGTGTTAGACGTATAAGAATGGGAAGTATTGAGCCTATTCAAATTGATGACGAATTTAAAGAACTTATAAATGAATCTTTTATGGCAAAACATCTTCATATTGCTCTTCAACATACTTCAAAAGAGATGTTAAAAATAATGAACAGAAGAAATAAGGTGTTAGATGATTTAGAACTTTTTGAGTTTTTAAGTTCAAATGGTTATGCTTTAGGAACTGATTTTATAGTTGGGCATCCAGGAGAAACTCCTGAAATTTGGAGAGAAGCTATACAAAATTTACATAAATTTCCTTTAACGCATATTCACGCATTTACTTATTCAAAAAGAGATGGAACACCAAGTGCAACTATGAAACTTCAAATAAAAGGGGATGTTGCAAAACAAAGATACAATGAACTTGTAAAAATTATTGATGATAAAAATTATGAATTTAGAAAAAACAACAAACAAAAATTAGAAGTTTTAGTCGAGCAAGAAAAAAATGGGAGATATATTGGTTTAGATCAATTCTTTAATCAAATTGAGATTGATTCAAGTGTTGATTTAGTTGGAGATTGGGTTTTTATAGATGATTATGAAGTAAAGGCTACTAAAAATGTTACCAGATTCAAATAAAAAAAATATTGATAAAAATTTTAAATTAATGGCGATTTCAGCAATTGTATTGTTGATATTATTTATTTATACTATTTATAAGAGTAGTTCCCATATTCAGGGAAGTTCTTATTATATAGGAATTATTTTTCTTTTTATTCTTCTATTTCTGGCTTTATTATTAAAAGCCAATCAAAATAAAGTAAGAGCATTTTTTAATAAAAATAAAAAACAAACAACAGCTTTTGATAATGAACTTATAAAAAGTAGAGCAAAAATCTCAAATGAGGATTTAAACTCAAATATTCAGGCTGTGACTTCAAATATAACATTTAAAGATATTGCTGGAATTAAAGAGATAAAAGAAGAACTTGAAGAGATAGTTGACTTCTTAAATGAGCCTCAAAAATATCTTCAATATGGAGTTAAACTTCCAAAAGGTGTACTTTTAGTTGGACCTCCTGGTGTTGGAAAAACGCTTATAGCACGTGCCGTTGCAGGAGAAGCTGATGTTCCATTTTTTTATCAAAGTGGTGCTAGTTTTGTACATATTTATGTTGGAATGGGTGCTAAAAAAGTGCGAGAACTTTTTGCAAAAGCAAAACAAAGTGCACCAGCAATTATTTTTATAGATGAAATTGATGCTGTTGGAAAGATGCGAAGTGGAAAATCAAATGATGAAAGAGAATCAACTTTAAATGAGTTATTAACTCAAATGGATGGCTTTGATGGAGATAGTGGAGTTATTGTAATTGCAGCAACAAATAAAATAGAAGTTTTAGATGATGCACTTTTAAGAGCGGGAAGATTTGACAGACGTGTTCATGTGGGATTACCAAATATTGAAGATAGAAAAAAGATTTTAGAGTTATACTTAAATGGTAAAAATCATGAAATAAATATTGAAAGATTGACAAATGAAACAGCAGGGTTTAGTTCTGCTGCACTTGCAACTTTAATAAATGAAGCTTTATTAAATATGATTAAAATGAATAAAAAAATACTAGAAAATGATGATATTGAAGTTGCAAAAAACAAATTAGAGTTTGGGAAAAAGCAGATAAAAATATTAGATAATAAACAAAAAGAAATTTTAGCTATTTATCAAGCTTCAAAGGCTTATGTATCTAAAACAAGAGTTGCACTTTTTGATGAGAATGTTCAGAAATTACATCCAACATATCCTTCGTACAATGAGTTGTGTGAGAATATAAAAAGAGATTTAGCAGGATTTATTGGTGTAGAAGTAATTAAAAAGCAGAAGTATGCGATAAATCATGAGGATTTAGAATCAGCATTTAAAACAGCAAATGAAATAGTAAATAAGTATAAAATGTCAAATTCAACAGATGAACTTTTAATAAATATTAAAAATGATTTAAGAACAGAATTATCACAAAATATAGAAAAAATAGATAGATTAAAAGAGATTATGCTTAAAAATGAGGTAATTACTCTTGAAGATTTATAAAAACTATTTTTCTGGTTTTTGTTTTTTTGAAGAATCAGAACTTTTTGATGAGTATTTAATAAAAAATGATTTTACTATTAGTGGTTTTTCATATGGAGCTATAAAAGCTTTTGAACAGTCATTAATTACAAATTTAAGGGTTGATAAACTTCAACTCTTTTCACCCGCTTTTTTCCAAATGGAAGATGATAAATTTAGAAGAACTCAGCTTATGTATTTTAAAAAAGATGCAAAAGCTTATTGTGAGAATTTTTTAAAAAATGTTGTATATCCAACAAATAAAGATATTTCGAAATATTTTAAATTAGGAACACAAGAGGAACTAGAAGAACTTTTACATTATAAATGGAATAAAGAAAAACTTCAGAAATTGGTTGATAAAGGTACTATTATAGAAGTTTATTTAGGTGGGAAAGATGAAATTATTGATTCATTAAAAGCCAAAGATTTTTTTAAAAACTTTGGAACAGTATATTATATAAAAGAAAAAGGACATTTATTATGAATAAAATAGCAAAAATTGGAATTGTGACAGCAAGTGATAGAGCAAGTGCAGGAGTTTATGAAGATTTATCGGGAAAAGCTATCATTGATACAATAAATAGTTATTTAATCTCTTCTTGGGAACCAATTTATAGATGTATTGAAGATGATAAAACTACAATAGAAAATACACTAAAAGATTTGGTTGATAATGAAAAGTGTTGTTTAGTAGTTACAACAGGAGGAACAGGACCAGCTTTAAGAGATGTAACACCTGAAGCAACAGAAGCTGTATGCGATAGAATGATGCCAGGATTTGGAGAATTAATGAGAGCAGAATCTTTGAAATTTGTACCAACAGCAATTTTATCACGTCAAACAGCAGGTTTAAGAGGGAGTTCTTTGATTGTAAATCTTCCAGGAAAACCAAAATCAATAAAAGAGTGTTTAGATGCCGTTTTTCCTGCAATTCCATATTGTATTGATTTGATGGAAGGTCCATATTTAGAAGTAAATGAAGAAGTTATAAAAGCCTTTAGACCTAAAAAATAAACTAATCATATAGTTATACTCTAAGAAATTTTTTGCAAGACTTAAAATATAAAATATAGCTATTGTATTTTTCATTAAAAAAAGATAGGATACCCCTATACAGACATTGTAATATCTAAAATAAGGAGGATTGATATGAAGAATATATCAATAAAAACAAAATTACTACTGCTTGTGATTTTATCCATTTTTGTCGTTTCTTTAGTTTTGATAATTAGTTCAATTTTATCAATTAATTACATTTCAGACTCAAATATTAATAAATATGAGAAAGAGTCTTATAAAAGTAAAGAACATGAACTTAAAAATCATGTTGAAACGGCAGTAAATGCTATAAAAGGTATTGCACAAGATTCAAGTTTTAGCTCAGAAGAAGAGAAGCAAAAAGTTGCAAAAGAAGTGATTAAAAATATGCTTTATGGGCAAGATGGATATTTTTGGATAAATGATTCAAATCATGTAGTTGTTATGCATTCAATTAAACCAGAACTAGCTGGGAAAAATATGTATGAAACAAAAGATCCAAATGGTGTTATGATTTATCAAGAGATTGTAAAAGCTGCTAATGCAAAACAAGAGGGTGGTTTAGTAAAATATGGTTGGACTAAACCAGGAGTTGAGGGTGTTCAGCCAAAGTTTTCTTATGTAATTAGATATGCTCCATGGGATTGGATAGTTGGAACAGGTGCTTATGTTGATAATGTACAAACAGAAGTAGATGCAATGAAAAGTGAAGCAAAAGCAGAAATTAATAGTATCGTAGTTAAAACTTTAATGATATCTATTAGTATTGCATTTATTATTTCTTTTATATTTATCTTTATATCAAATAAAGTGATTATAACTCCGATTTTAAAATTTCAAAATGGTCTTTTAGAGTTTTTTAGATTTATAAATAAAGAGGTAAAAGAAGCTAACCCTATTGAAGTTAATACAAATGATGAAATAGGAAAAATGTCACTGGTTGTAAATGAAAATATTTTAAAAACTAAAAAATTATTAGAACAAGATGCTAATTTGATAGAAAATTTTAAAGAGATTGTTCACTCTGTTAACAAAGGATTCTTAGATAAAAGAGTAACTCAAAATAGTGAATCAGAATCTTTAAATGAGTTAAAAAATCTAATTAATGATATGCTTAAAAATCTACAATCTTTAATTGGTACAAATATAAATGACTTGAGTAAAGTTTTAGAGAGTTATGCAAGTTATGATTTTACAAAACAGTTAGATTCTACAACCTGTGGAAAAATTGGTAATGAAATTATGGAACTAAATGCCATGATTACAAAAATGTTAAATCAAAATAATAATGATGGAGTTATACTGGAAAATAGTTCCGAAGAACTCTCTACTAATGTTGAAATTATAAGTAGAAATGCTACGAGTCAAGCTGCAAGTTTGGAAGAAACAGCTGCAAGTATTGAAGAGATTACAAGTAATATCCAACATACAAATAATAAAGCACAAGAGATGTTAAGAATTTCATTTGACACAAAAAAATCAGCACAACTTGGAAAAGATTTAGCAAGTAAAACTGTAATATCAATGGATGAAATAAATGAACAAGTAAATGCAATAAATGAAGCGATTATTATGATTGATCAAATTGCTTTTCAAACAAATATTTTATCTTTAAATGCAGCTGTTGAAGCAGCAACTGCTGGGGAAGCTGGACGTGGATTTGCTGTTGTTGCACAAGAAGTAAGAAATCTTGCAAGTAGAAGTGCTGAAGTTGCACGTGAGATTAAAATTTTGGTTGAAAATGCAACTGTAAAGGCAAATGAAGGGAAAAGTATAAGTACTTCAATGATTGAAGGTTTTGGTGAATTAGAAAATAAAATTAATTTAACGAATACTTTAATTGATGATGTAACAAATGCTGCAAAAGAACAAACTATTGGTATGACACAAATTGCAGAAGCTGTAAATCAGTTGGATAAATTTACTCAACAAAACGCAAATATTGCTGATAAAGCAAATGAAATTGCTAGAAAAACAAATAATATATCACAAGATGTTGTAAATGTGGTTAGAAAGTATAAATTTAATAAACTTTAATTTGAAGATTATATAGGAGATTTTATAGCCTTTTGGCTATAATCCCGCCATGCAAAATATATTAAAAAAATTAGACTTAGTGGATTATATCGAAAGTTTTTCAAAACTCCTTGCTAGAGAAAAACCTATAATTTTAGAGGGAGATATAAATCTTCATCATAAGCACATAACAGAATTATCAAAATTTGATTTTAAAGCTCCTTCTAAAATAGAAAATCTTGATTCAGCTTTAATGCACATACAAAAACAAGGTGTTTTAAAAATCTATGAAATTTTTGAATTTATCAAAATAATCAACTATTTTAGATATTTAAAAAGATTTAATTTCGATGGAAAAATGCTTGAATGGCTAGAAAAAATAACTATCCCAAATGAAATAATAAAAGTTTCTGATTATTTTGATGAAAAGTCAAACTTAAAAGATGGAATAAACGAAGACTTTGACAACATAAAATATGCTATTTCAAAAAATAAAGAGATGATAAAACAAAGTCTTTATAAAATCATAAACTCTACAAAAGTCAGGACTTATTTGGTTGATTCACAAGTTCATTATATAAATGGCGAAGAAGCTTTGCTTGTTCGTGGTGGATTTAATCATGTATTAAGTGGTTCAGTAATTGACCGTTCTAACTCTGGATTTTTTTATGTAGTTCCTCATAGTATTTCTGAACTTAAACAAAAACAAAGTGATTTAAAAAACAAACAAGATGAAATCTTATATAAAATCTGTAAAGAGATTTCCTCTTTATTTGAAAAGAACTTACTATTTTTAAAGTTTTTAAACAAAGAATTTGACAGATTTGACCATTATCAAGCAAGACTATTTTTTGCAAAAGCAGGAGATAAAAATTTTATTCTTCCTTCAAAAAATAATGTTAATAAACTTATTGATTTTTGTCATCCAGCACTACATAATGCTAAACCAATAAGCATTGATTTTACAAAATCAGTTGTAATGATTACAGGAGTAAATGCAGGAGGAAAAACAATGATGTTAAAATCTATTTTATCAGCAGTGTTTCTTTCAAAATATCTACTTCCATATAAAACTCATCACGATACAGTTGTAAGTAATTTTAAATCAATAAATGCAGTTTTAGATGACCCTCAAAGTGTTAAAAATGATATTTCTACTTTTGCAGGGCGAATGGTAGAGTTTTCAAAACTTTTTGCTTCAAAAAATGCTATTGTGGGAGTTGATGAGATAGAACTTGGAACTGATTCAGATGAAGCAGCAAGTTTATTTAAAGTAATAATTGAAGATTTAATCCAAAGGGATATAAAAGTAATTATCACAACTCACCATAAAAGATTAGCAGCACTAATGGCTTCAAATGAAAATGTTGAATTAATAGCAGCACTTTATGATGAAGAGAATCAAAAACCAACTTATGAGTTTTTACAAGGAACTATTGGAAGGTCTTACGCTTTTGAAACAGCTTCAAGATATGGAATACCTTATAGTGTTGTAAAAAGAGCAAAAGAGGTTTATGGAGATGATAAAGATAAACTAAATGAGTTGATAGAAAGAAGTAGTTCTTTAGAAAGAGAATATAAACAAAAAATTGCAAAACTTGATGATGAAATCAAAAATATGCAAAGAATCACTTCAAATCTGAAAGAGCAAAAAGAGAAACTTGATGAACATATTTATAGTGAAAAATCAAAACTTCACAAAGAATATAATGATGCAAGAGATGAAGCAAAAAAAGCTATAAAAGCGAAACTTGTTGGAGAATCTCATCAACATCTAAATATTGCTCATAAAATGGCTAAAGAAATCAAGGTTGAAAAGGTTCAAGAAGTTGTAGAGTTAGCTGTTGGAGATAGGGTTAAATATAGAAATACAAAAGGAACTATTGTTTCAATCAAAGGAAATAAAGCTTATATTGAAAATGATACGGGAATGAAAGTTCAAGTAAATTTAAGTGATTTAAGTAGAAGTGGAAATCCACCATCTCCAAAAATTCCAACAAAAAAAGCAACTATAACTATTCAAAAACCTGAAACTGGAAATATAAAACTAGATTTACATGGTCAAAGGGCAGATGAAGCTATTGAAAATCTTGATAAGTTTTTAAGTGATGCACTACTAGCTGGATTTGAAGAGGTTTTAGTTTATCATGGAATTGGTACAGGAAAACTTGCATTTGCAGTTAAAGAGTATTTGAAAAAACACCCAAAAGTTAGAGGTTTTGAAGATGCTCATCCAAGTAGTGGTGGCTTTGGGGCTAAGGTAATTAAGCTTTAAAAAGCTTAATTAGCCAAAGATTTTACAAATTCTTCCATTGTTTTATTTGCCATTTCATTTGGAGCTTCTAAAAAGTTTAATATAAATGAATCTTGTGTTTCACAAACCCCTATACTTCTAGGGCGTACTGCTAAAACCTCGGGTGTTGGTAACTCTTTTCCAAAACAGAAAACTATATTTTTGGCAGCTTTTATTTTTGGATTTATTTCTGAATCTTTCAATGAACTTGTATGTTTATATTGGTCAAAAATAGCAATAAATGCTAAAACAGGATGCTCATCAATTTTTGATTTTAAAGCTGAGATTATTTCATCTATATTTTTAAAATTAAGTTCACTTTTTTTATACTCTATTTCAAATATATGATATTTATCTTTAAAAATTTTTTGTTTCATTTTGTTCCTTTTTATTAAATTAGTTGATTGAAATAAACGAATTTACAACACAATCCATTCTTTCATCTATATCTTTGGCATCAAGATTCATATAATCAGTTTGTATTTTATAAACCAATTTTTTATCATATTTGAATTCAAATACTAAATAACCAGCATAACTTTTGGCATCTTTATTTTTTTTACCTCTATCCTCTTTATCATTTTCATAAATATAGTAATTTATTAAAAGTTTTTTGTTTGAAGCTTTTGTATCTTTAGATGATAAATATTTATCTATAACATCTTTTAATTTTTCATCACTTTGTTCTTTTGTTAAAATATCTATTAAGTGACTTTTCATATATTTTGAGTATTCAATATTTGAAATTATTTCATAATTATTTGATTTAAAAGAGTTGATAGCTTCAATTATTGGTTCTTCAAAGAATATTTTTTCAAAAGTAGTAGTTTTACTTTGGCACTCTAATCTTTTACTTTTTACACTTTTTGTAGCTTGAATAAAAATGCTATAAAAAATAAAACTTAATAAAATGATTATTAATAAAGATATTATTTTACTTCTCATTTTTATCCTCTTTTTTGATTTTGTGGATAATAACAGATTAAGAATAATAAGTCAATATTATTCATTAATCATAAGTAAATATAATAATTATTTGACTTTCTCTATTTTTAAGATAATATCTTGATTCGAAGTTTCAAGTTCATCAGATAGAATAACTTGGTTTTTATTTATATTTTTTTCTTTTGTTAAATATAAAGAAATATTTAACACTCTATTTTTACCGATTTTTTCGGACTCTTTTTCTTTATTAAAAGAGGGAGATATTTTAATTGCTATATCTTTTCGTTTAGTTAATATTTGAGATATTTTATCTAAGGTTTCTTTTTGAATAGGAGTTATTTCATCTTTGTTTAAATCGAATTTTACGCTTTTAATCTCTTCTTCATTGAAATTAAAAATTGCTCCAAGAAGTGAAAATGGTGCAGTCGTTGCTTTTATAATAAGATTTGTGAATGCTTTCCAGACAATTGTAGCAACAGAAAATTCAGGGTCATCAACATTTCCTGAAACAGGAAGGTCTATATTTATAACGCCCTTTGAGTCTTCAAGTAATGAAATAGCAATTTCCAAAGGTAAAGATACAGCATCAGGGCTAGGGATTTGTTTTCCTAATTGTAGCTTTGTGATTAAGATATTATTTTTAGCTTCAAGATTTGATTTTTCAATATTATATTTTAAATCTAAGTCAAGTTTCCCATCTTTTAGTTCTCTTCCTAAAAATTTAGTACTGTATGGAGTGAAACTTTTCATAGAGATATTTTGAAATTTCATATTTATATCTGTTAAAAATTTAATATTATTTGGATTTACAAGACCAGTTATTTTTGCAACACCATATTTATCAACTACTCCATTTACCACTAAATCGGTAGTTCCTAATTTTGTATTTTTTATTTGCGAAATTTCTCCATTTAATTCTGTAATCGTAGTTTTAAAAGGTATTGCTAGATTTTTATCTTCAAAATTAAAAGTTGCATTATTTATATTAACTGGACCAATGTTTAATTTTGTTTTTGAAGTTTTGTTTTCATCTTTTTTTAAATTAGCTTGTAAGTTCTTTTTATCTTTATTCTGAATGTCATTTTTTGCCAATATTATAGAAATATCGGGTTTGTTGAGTTCTGTTTTTTCTATTTTAAATTCATTTTTACTATTTGAAACTTTTTTTATTTCTAAATTAAGATTTTTAGCCAAGATTTTTGTTTTGTCAGTTGCATTTAAAAAATCAAGTTTTGTATCAAATAATCGTATATCTTTGATAGAAATATCTTCATTAAGGAGTAAAAAAGAGTTTAGAAGAAGATTTATATTTGAGCTTTCTATTTTTGTTTTTGATTTTATATCATCAAAGTTTAGCTTTAAAGTTTTTAAACTTAGATTTTCAATAGAAGTTTTTTTATCTGCTATTTGTAAGTTTTTTATTAAAAGATTTATTTTATTTGAATCTAAATTTATATTTTCATTACTAAAATCTATGATATCCTTTGAAATATCTATTTTATTTATGTATAAAATACTATTTTTTAGGCTTAAATTATTTAGATTTAGCTTTGTATTTTTAGATGAAATAGATTGATTATTTTTATTGTCTCTAAAGCTAATATCTGGATTGTTTAGTACTAAAGTATCTAAATTTATATCAGAATCTACGATTTTTAAGTTGTTAAAATTTATGTTAAAATTTTTACTTTGAGTTAAACTATTATTTATTTTATCTGTAAAAATAAAAGCACTGTTATTTAGTTTTACGTTTGATAAATTTATATTCCAAGATTTTGATTCATTTTTTTCATTTTTTTCATTTTTTTCTTCTTCTTTTGAGTTTGTTTGATGAATTAAATTTGTAAAATTTATACCATTTTTATTTAAAATCATATTTGCTTTTAAAGAATTAAAATCAATATTATCCAAAGTTATATCTTGATTTTGCAAATCAAAAGCAAAAGTTTTTATATTAATTTTTTCAAGATTTAATAAGGCAGTTTTATTTTGAGTTAGATTTAAATTATTAAATTCAAATTTATCTGTATGTAGTTTTAAATCAAAATTATTTGTAGTATCAAGATTGTAATTTAGTTCTAAATTTAAATTTGCTTTTTCACTTATATCAAAATTTAATAAATCTTTTTTATATGTTAAAAACTCTTTTAATCTTAAATCTTCAATTAAGATTTTTCCATAAGCTTTGAATGGTTTTAGTTTGAAAGCTCCACCAATTGAGATATTTGTATTTTCATTTAATTTAAGTTTTAAATCATTTGAAGATAAAATATTTTTGTAAGTTCCTAAGTCATATAAAGTGTAATTTATATTTTTCAAGTCTAAAGAATAAGGTATTTTATCCTGATTTGAATATTTTATATTTGCATTTTCAAGTACTATTTTTGAAACTAAAAAATCTATATCTGAAGAGTTTTTTTCTTTTGTTATCTCTTCTTCATTTTGGGTAGGTTTTAGAAGTTTTGTTAAGTTTAAATTTCCATCTTTTTCTTCAAGAATATTTATAAAAGCATTTTTTAGGAAAATATTTTTAAAACTGATGTGTTGTTTTTCTATTGATTTAAGTAAGGAAAAATCTATAGAAAGTTTTTCGAAAGAAATAGTTGTTTGATTGTTTTCATCTAAAATTTTAAAGTCATGGATTATTGCTTTTAAAGTAAAAGGATTAAATTCTATTTTTTTCAGATTTGTTTTTTGTGTCAATTTTTCATCTAAATTTTTGATTAATTGTTCTTCTAAAATAGTAGGAATAATTTTAAATCCAATAGTCGTGTAAATAGCAAGAAAGAAACAGAACCAATAAAATGATTTTTCTAATTTCCCCATAATAATACCTTTTATAATTAAATAATTCAACTTTCGCACATAAAACCTAACTCTTTTTGAGTGAAAGCACTTATCACTG
>ERZ724503.91-NODE-91-length-28318-cov-22.224852_pt1 | contig 28318 bp, 31 predicted proteins | sample MGYA00376036_ERZ724503 | MGnify/ENA primary metagenome ERZ724503 (study PRJEB28724, sample SAMN07190885) | wastewater metagenome | isolation source: influent of sewage treatment plant in Hong Hong | place: Hong Kong | collected 2016-03-17 ...
CTCACGGGTCAGACGATACGTGCGCGCAGGCGAGCGAAGCGAGGCAAGCCATGTCGCTTGAACTTGCACACCGCCCGGGGCCGTTTACTGTCGCAGCATGGCTATCGGTGGGGTGCTCTTCGACATCGATGGCGTGCTGGTGACCTCCTGGCAGCCCATCCCCGGCGCCGCCGACGCGCTGCGGGTGCTGGCCGACAACCGGATCGCCGCCGCCTATCTGACCAACACCACCACCCGCACCCGCGGGCAGATCGCCGCGGCGCTGACCACAGCCGGGATGACCGTGCGGCCCGACGAGGTGATCACCGCGGCAGCCCTGACCGCCGACTACGTGCGCACCACCTACCCCGACGCCCGCTGCTTCCTGGTCAACAACGGTGACATCACCGATGACATGCCCGGCATCGACATCGTCGACTCGCTGGCCTTCACCGACGGCCGGGTGCCGGAGACCCCGGACGTTGTGCTGCTCGGCGGGGCCGGGCCCGAGTACAGCCACCTCACGCTGAGCCGGGTCTACGAGTGGATGGCCCAAGGGGTGCCGGTGGTGGCGATGCACCGCAGCACCGCCTGGACCACCACCGAGGGACTGCGCATCGACACCGGCATGTACCTGATCGGCATGGAGGAGACCTCGGGGCGCAACGCCACCGCCGTGGGCAAGCCGGCACCGGCCGGATTCCTCACCGCCGCCGCGCGACTCGGCGTCGAACCCGAGGACGTGTACATGGTCGGCGACGACCTCAACAACGACGTGCTGGCCGCCCAGGTCGTCGGCATGACCGGGGTGCTGGTGCGCACCGGAAAGTTCCGCCAGGACACCCTGGACCGCTGGGCCGCCGACGAATTCGCGATGCAGCCCAACCATGTGCTGGACTCCGTTGCCGACCTGCCGGGGTTGCTGGGTCTGTAGCCATGAATTCTGTGGCGCGCCGCGGTCTGGCCGCCGTCAGGACGTGAGGCCGCGCACCGCCTCGATGCGTGCGCTGAGCTGATCACGGGTCGCCGCCGCCACCGGCGGCCCGCCGCAGATCCGGCGCAGCTCGTTGTGGATCCAGCCGTGCGAGCGCCCGGTGCGGTGATGGGCCACCGACACCAGCGCGTTGAGCTGGCTGCGCAACTCGCGCAGCTGGCCGTGCGTCGAGATCCGCGGCGTCTCGCCGGAGGCGGTGCGCTTGGTGAGCTGCTCCTCCTGCCGGCGGCGCAGCAGGTCGCGCATCGACGCCGCGTCCAGCAGCCCCGGGATTCCGAGGTAGTCGGCCTCCTCGTCACTGCCCGCCGGCGTCGCGGTGCCGAACGAGGCGCCGTCGAAGATCACCTGATCCAGCTCGGCGTCGGCGCCCAGGTACTCGATCTTGTTCTCCAGGTCGTCGGGCTCGTCCCGGTTCTGCTTGGCGAGCTCGGTTTCGAGCGGATCGTCCAGGGTCTCCCGGTGCGGCTTGCCCAGCACGTGGTTGCGCTGCGCCTCCATCTCGCTGGCCAGCAGCAGCAGGTTGGGCACCGACGGCAGGAAGATGCTCGCCGTCTCGCCGGGCCGCCGGGACCGCACGAAACGGCCGATCGCCTGGGCGAAGAACAGCGGCGTCGACGCGCTGGTGGCGTACACCCCGACGGCCAGGCGCGGCACGTCGACGCCTTCGGAGACCATCCGCACCGCCACCAGCCAGCGCGAGGTGCCCGCGGCGAACTTCGAGATGCGCTCCGAGGAGCCCTTGTCGTCGGAGAGCACCACGGTCGGCGCCTCGCCGGTGATCGTGCGCAGCAGCTCGGCGTACGCGCGGGCGGCGGTCTGGTCGGAGGCGATGATCATGCCGCCGGCATCGGGGACGTGTTCGCGCAGCCCGCGCAGCCGGGTGTCGGCGGCGGCGATCACCGCGGGCATCCACTCGCCGGCCGGATCCAGCGCCGTCTTCCACGCCCGCGCGGTCTGCTCGGCGGTCAGCGGCTCGCCGAGGCGGGCCGAGTGTTCCTCGCCGGCGCTGTCCCGCCAGCGGGCCTCACCGGAATAGGCCATGAACATCACCGGGCGCACCACCCCGTCGGCCAGCGCCTCGGCGTAGCCGTAGGTGTGGTCGGCCCGGGACCGGGCGAAACCGTCCGGACCGGTCTCGTAGGTCACGAACGGGATGGCGCTGTCGTCGCTGCGGAACGGGGTCCCGGTCAGCGCCAGGCGCCGGGTGGCATCGTCGAACGCCTCGCGGATGGCGTCGCCCCAGCTCTTGGCGTCCCCGCCGTGGTGGATCTCGTCGAACACGACCAGCGTCTTGCGGTTCTCGGTGCGCACCCGGTGCCGGGTCGGGTGGCTGGCCACCTGGGCGTAGGTGACGACGACGCCGTGGTACTCCCTCGACGTCCGGGAGTTGGAGTTGGAGAACTTCGGGTCCAGCGCGATGCCGAGCCGGGCCGCGGCCTGCGCCCACTGGTTCTTCAGGTGCTCGGTGGGCACCACGACGGTGATGGTCTCGACGGTGCCCTCGGCGAGCAGTTCGGCGACGATGCGCAGGGCGAACGCCGTCTTGCCCGCGCCGGGGGTCGCGACGGCCAGGAAATCCCGTGGCTTGGCGGTCAGGTAGCGGACCAGCGCCCGTCGCTGCCAGCCCCGCAATGCCTGGGTGCTGGGCGCATCTGATGCCCGCACCCGTGGGACTCCTCTCTGACCGGAATGGACTCTAGCGCAAGCGGATCCGTGCGGGCACTTCGAGGCGGCGTGTCGTCGGACCCGGAATCAGACGAAGAAATTGTCGTTGCGGATGAAGAACTCGCGCTGCTCGTGGTCGGACAGTTCGGCGAGCTTGGCCAGGCCCTCGAAGTAGTACTCCCGCGGCGCGCCGGGGGCGAAGAGCATCAGGATCGACGCCGGCTCGGCGGCCTCGTTGCGGAAGCCGTGGATGCCGCCGGGCGGCACGTAGAGAAAGTCGTTCGGATTTCCGTCGACCCAGTCGGTGCCGTTGTACAGCGAGATCGTGCCGGACAACACGAAGAACGCCTCGGACATGGCGCGGTGGAAATGCGGGCCCGGCCCGCCGCCGTGCGGCGCGATCTCGACGCGGTACAAGCCGTAGTCGCCGTCGGTGCTCTGCTGGTCGGCGAGGTAGTGGTACTTCACCAGACCGAACGCGTCGTAGTCGGGCGGATCGTCGCCGCGCTTGAGCCGGGCGCTGACCTCCGGTTCGGCCGCGGTGTAGCGGGGCGGTGGGTAGGGCGGCACGATCAGTGACACCCCACCCAGTCTGCCGTCGTCACAGCGGATAGACCACTCCGGTCAGCTCGTCCGAGATCGCCCACAGCCGGCGCCGCGCGGCGGTGTCGTGCGACACCGCGCTCGACGCCTTCGCGCTGCGTGAACAACCGGAGACAATCTTGCACTCGCCATGGCCGAGTGCTAAGAATGACGTTGGCACTCGCGACCGGTGAGTGCTAGGTCGGGACGGTGAGATCGCAGCCGAACACAGCAGCGGTCGTCCGTCGCGGGCACTGCGTCCGACCAGAAGCGTGTAACCCCCAACCGGAGGATTCACTTCGCAATGTCCAAGATCATTGCTTACGACGAAGAGGCCCGTCGCGGCCTCGAGCGGGGCCTGAACGCCCTCGCCGACGCCGTCAAGGTCACGTTGGGCCCCAAGGGCCGCAACGTCGTTCTGGAGAAGAAGTGGGGCGCCCCCACGATCACCAACGATGGTGTGTCCATCGCCAAGGAGATCGAGCTGGAGGACCCCTACGAGAAGATCGGCGCTGAGCTGGTCAAGGAAGTCGCCAAGAAGACCGACGACGTCGCTGGCGACGGCACCACCACCGCCACCGTTCTGGCCCAGGCTCTGGTTCGCGAGGGTCTGCGCAACGTCGCGGCCGGCGCCAACCCGCTCGGCCTCAAGCGCGGCATCGAGAAGGCCGTCGACAAGATCACCGAGACGCTGCTGAAGAGCGCCAAGGAGGTCGAGACCAAGGAGCAGATCGCGGCCACGGCCGGGATCTCCGCCGGCGACCAGACCATCGGCGACCTGATCGCCGAGGCCATGGACAAGGTCGGCAACGAGGGTGTCATCACCGTCGAGGAGTCCAACACCTTCGGCCTGCAGCTCGAGCTCACCGAGGGTATGCGCTTCGACAAGGGCTACATCTCGGGTTACTTCGTGACCGACGCCGAGCGCCAGGAAGCCGTCCTGGAGGATCCGTACATCCTGCTGGTCAGCTCGAAGATCTCGACCGTCAAGGACCTGCTGCCGCTGCTGGAGAAGGTCATCCAGTCCGGCAAGCCGCTGCTGATCATCGCCGAGGACGTCGAGGGCGAGGCCCTGTCGACCCTGGTGGTCAACAAGATCCGCGGCACCTTCAAGTCCGTCGCCGTCAAGGCCCCGGGCTTCGGCGACCGCCGCAAGGCGATGCTGCAGGACATGGCCATCCTCACCGGCGGCCAGGTCATCAGCGAAGAGGTCGGCCTGTCCCTGGAGACCGCCGACGTCTCGCTGCTCGGCCAGGCCCGCAAGGTCGTGGTGACCAAGGACGAGACCACCATCGTCGAGGGCGCCGGTGACTCCGACGCCATCGCCGGCCGGGTGGCCCAGATCCGCAGCGAGATCGAGAACAGCGACTCCGACTACGACCGCGAGAAGCTGCAGGAGCGCCTGGCCAAGCTGGCCGGCGGTGTTGCGGTGATCAAGGCCGGAGCTGCCACCGAGGTGGAGCTCAAGGAGCGCAAGCACCGCATCGAGGATGCCGTGCGCAACGCCAAGGCCGCGGTCGAGGAGGGCATCGTCGCCGGCGGCGGCGTGGCCCTGCTGCAGGCGGCCCCGGCGCTCGACGAGCTCAAGCTCGCCGGCGACGAGGCCACCGGTGCCAGCATCGTGCGCGTCGCGCTCGAGGCCCCGCTGAAGCAGATCGCCTTCAACGCCGGCCTGGAGCCGGGCGTTGTCGCCGAGAAGGTTCGCAACTCCGCCGGTGGCACCGGGCTCAACGCCGCCACCAACGAGTACGAGGACCTGCTCAAGGCCGGCGTCGCCGACCCGGTCAAGGTCACCCGCTCGGCGCTGCAGAACGCGGCGTCCATCGCGGCGCTGTTCCTGACGACCGAGGCCGTCGTCGCCGACAAGCCGGAGAAGGCCGCCGCACCCGCGGGCGACCCGACCGGTGGCATGGGCGGCATGGACTTCTAAGTCTGTCCAACGGAAAAGCCCGGCTCCCTTGGGGGCCGGGCTTTTTCGTTATCCGTCGTATCCCCGCCGAGTGTGCGATTTCATCCGCAACACGCCGCGCCGGGCGTATGCGAGTGCACAATCGCGGAACGTCTGGGGATGACGGAGGCGCGCAACCGGTCTTCGATGCCATCGTTCCGGCATGCGCACCATGCAATCGCCGTTCCTGGCGGCCGAGGCGTTGGACGCGCACGTGCTGACATTTCGCGAACTCAGGCGGTTCCACACTGCCGTCTTCCCGGGGGTGTGGGCGCCTCGTGGCGTGGAGATCGGAGCCGTGGAGCGTGCGCGGGCGGCTTGGCTGTGGTCCGGCCGGCGCGGTGTGATCGCGGGCGTATCGGCTTCAGCGGTCTTGGGCGCCAAGTGGATCGACCCCGAGACGCCCGCCGAATTGGTGTACGCCAGCCGTCGGCCACCACCCCGGATCGTCGTCCACATCGACAAGCTGGTGCCGGGTGAAGTGCAACCGGTAGGCGGCATGCCGGTCACCACGCCGGCCCGAACCGCATTCGACCTCGGCCGCCGGCTCGACTTCACGTCGGCGGTGCAACGCGTCGACGCGCTGATGAACGCGACTGAGGTCAAGGTGCAGGATGTCCACGCGGTCGCGTCGAGCCACCCCGGGGTCCGCGGACTCCGACAACTGCGCAAAGTACTCGCCGTAGTCGACGGCGGGTCCGAGTCTCCCTACGAATCGCTCACCCGACTGCTGTTTGTCCGCAATGGATTTCCCCGGCCGCAGACGCAGATACGGGTGATCGATGAGGACGGTCTGGTAGTCGCCAGGTTGGACATGGGCTGGCCCCAGTGGCGGGTCGGCGTCGACTTCGACGGTGCTCATCATTGGACCGATCCGAGACAGCGGACCAGGGACATCGAGCGTTATGCCCGACTTCCCGAGCTCGGATGGGTAGACGTCCGCGTCAGCGCCGAAATGCTGCACCACAGCCCGCGCATCGTTCTCGAGCGTGCCGGGGCGGCACTTATGGCTCGCGGCTGTCCACGGACGTGGTGAGTGTGCAACTGGATACGCCTTCGGCGGCGTGTTGCGTATGAAACCCCACACTCGGCGGGCGGGCGGAGGCCTGAGCGCGGCGGCGCCCGGTGTCAGAGCGGCTGGCAGTCGTCCGCGCAGCCGGTGCGCGACGGCGGGGAGTCCGGCGTCGCCTTGCGGTGCAACACCGCGCGGGCGGGCACCACGACCAGCGGCGCATCGTCGGACGCCGACGAAACGCTGCCGTCGACGATCAGCGAGTAGCCGCCGGGCTCGGCCGGTGGCCACACCAGCGTGACGCCGGAGTGTGCGCCCGCATTGCGCCGGGTGCTGCGCCCCACCCCGCCGACCTCGAATCGGCCGCCAGCAAGCACCGGATCGACCGCGACCGTGTGCGCGTGGAAGTCGTCGCCCACCGTGATCAGGTAGGCGAAGGTGAAGTCGGACAACGCTTCCGCGAGTTGCCCGACGTCGACGGGAACGCTCACGACGCGGGCGCGGGCCGGCGGCCGCGGATCAACCGGCCCGGCCGAGCCGAGGTCGGCGCCCCGTTCTCGGCGATCACCTCACCGGAGACGATCGTCGCGACGTACCCGTCGGCCGTCTGGTCGAGCCGGCGCCCGCCGCCGGGCAGGTCGTGCACGATCACCGGCTTGTGCAGCGTCAGCCCCGCATGGTCGATGATGTTCACATCGGCCTTGTAGCCCAAGGCGATTCGACCGCGGTCGGACAGCCCGGCCACCCGGGCCGGGACCGAGGTCAGCATCCGGATCGCCTCCGGAACGCTCAGCCGCGCACCGGCGCGGTCGCGGGCCCAGTGCGCCAGCATGAACGTGGGATAGCTTGCGTCGCAGATCATTCCGTAGTGCGCGCCGCCGTCGCCCAGTCCCAGCACCACGTCGTCACGGCGGATCAGGTCGCCGATGGTGTCCAGCGAGTTGTTCGCGAAATTGCTCAAAGCCACGAACATCATCGCGTGCCCGTCGTCATCGAGCAGCCGGTCGTAGGCCTCCTCCGCCGGGCTCACCCCGCGGGCCTGCGCGCGCGCCAGCAGGCTGTCGCTCGCGGCGGGCTCGTAGTTCGGCGGGTCGTTCAGTGGGAAGATCCACTGCCAGGCCTGGGCCAGGTACATGAACGGATGCCCCTCACCCGGGGTATCGGCCAGGATCCGGGCCCGCACCTCCGGCTTGCGCATCTCGGCAACCCGTTGCGCCAGCGGCAGATCCGCGATCTCCTGGTAGCTCGGGTACAGCACGAACGGGTTGGCGGTCAGCTCCAGGCCGATCACCAGACCGATCGGGCGCGGATAGACCTGCGCGGTGATGTCCCCGCCCGCCGAGTTGAACTTCTCGATGAGGTTGATCGCGCTGGTCCACACCGCGTCGCCGCCGTTGCCGGGGGTCAGCGAGAAGGTGACCGGCAGGCCCGCGTCGGTGGCCGCCTCGAACACCTTCTGCAGCACGTTCTCATACCCGCCCGCCGGGATGTCGGGGATGAACTGCATCAGCCCGCCGCCGGCGTCGGCCACCCCGGCGGCGATCGCGGCGATCTCCTCGTAGCCGGCGTCGTAGCTCGGGATCGGCGCCCCGCTGCCGGTCTTGTGGAAGGCGAACCGGGAGGACGCCACACCCAGCGCGCCGACCTCGATGGCCTCGGCGGCCAGCTTGCGCATCAGCGCCAGGTCCTCGGGGGTGGCCGCCTCGCGGTCGGCGCCGCGCCGGCCCATCACGTACACCCGCAGCGGCGAGTGCGGCAGGTAGGCCGCGACGTCGATATCCCGCCGGCGCGACTCCAGCGCGTCGAGGTACTCCGGGAAGGTCTCCCAGTCCCAGGGCAGCCCGTCGGTCATGACGACGCCCGGGATGTCCTCCACCCCGGCCATCACGTCGACCAGCACGTCGTGGTCCTCGGCACGGCACGGCGCGAAGCCCACGCCGCAGTTGCCCATCAGTGCGGTGGTGACCCCGTGCGACGACGACGGCGACAGCCGGTCCGACCAGATGGCCTGACCGTCGTAGTGGGTGTGCAGGTCGACGAACCCCGGGGTGACGAGCAGCCCGGTGGCGTCGATCTCCCGCGCGCCGGCCCCCTCGACCGCGCCGAGCGCGACGATGACGCCGTCGGCGATGGCGACGTCGCCCACGTAGGGTTCGCCGCCCAGGCCGTCGACGATGGTGCCGTTGCGGATGACCAGGTCATAGCTCATGGAACGAGATTACGTCGGAAACCCTGCCACGATGGAGGCTGTGATCGATCACTTCGGAATCAACTGCGCCGACTACGCCCGATCGCGGGAGTTCTACGACCGGGTGCTCGGTGTCCTGGGCTATCCGCGGGTCATGGACGTGGGCCCGGCGATCGGCTACGGCCGCGACGGGCATCCCGAGTTCTGGATCGCCGACGGCGCCGGGATGGGACCCAACCGGGAGATCCACGTCGCCTTCGCGGCCGCCGACGCCGGTGCCGTCGACGCCTTCTACGACACCGCGCTCGGGCTCGGCGCCGAATCGCTGCACGCGCCGCGGCTGTGGCCCGAGTATCACCCCGGCTACTACGGCGCGTTCGTGCGCGATCCCGACGGCAACAACGTCGAGGCCGTCTTCCACGGCGCCCAGCCCGCGGCCCAGACGCCCACCAACTCCGCGTAGCGTCACCTCCATGGCCGACTCAGATGCAACCGCCGCCCGCGAGCTGCTGCGCGATGCGTTCACCCGCCTCATCGAGCACGTCGACGACCTCACCGACGACCTGACCGAGGAGGTGTCGCTGTTCCGGCCCACCCCGACGGCCAACAGCATCGACTGGCTGATCTGGCACAGCGCCCGCATCCAGGACGCCCAGGTGGCGCACATCGCGGGCACCGAGCAGGTGTGGTTCAGCGGTGGCTGGGTGGACAGCTTCAACCTGGATCTGCCCCGGGACGCGCACGGCTACGGCATGTCGGCCGAGGATGTCGGAAAGGTGCGCGCCCCGGCCGATCTGCTGGCCGGCTACTACCACGCCGTGCACAAGGCCACGCTGGAGTACCTCGCCGGGGTCACCCCGGAGGAGTTGGCGCGCGTCGTCGACACCAACTGGGACCCGCCGGTGACGGCGAGTGCCCGGCTGGTCAGCATCTTCGACGACTGCGCCCAGCATCTCGGGCAGGCGGCCTACATCCGGGGCATCGCGCTCTGACCGACAAGGCGATCCGGTGGTGGCCCGTGGTGGCCCTGCCGTTGCTGCTGCTGCTCGGCTGGGCCGTCGGCGACGGTTCCACGCCGGTCGACGACTGGTTCCAGCGCGGCCGCGGCAGCGCCGCCCGCTGGCTGTTGTTCTTCACCGACTACCGCACGGTCGTGGTCATCTTGGCGGCCGCGGTGGCGTACGCGCTGTACCGCCGGCGGTGGCCGGCGGCGCTGCTGGCGGTGGTGACCCCGGTGCTGGCCGTTGAGTTGGCGAGGTGGGCCAAGCGCTTCTTCGGCCGCTCGAAGGGCGATGCCCTGGCCTACCCGAGCGGGCACACCACCTTGATGGTGGTGGTGCTGGGCATGGTCATTCTCGTCGTCGGCGCGCGGGTCTGGCTGGTGCTCGCCGCCGCCGGGTGGGCGGTGCTGGGGGTGCTCGGCCAGGCCGTCACCTACCACTACTTCACCGACACCGTCGGCGGAGTACTGCTGGGCACCGCGCTGGTGTGCATCGCGGCCGAGGTTCGCAACCGGCTGGTCCGACGACGCCCGGATCACCGCGATGCGGCATGTCATGGGTAAGTTCGACTAGGTCAACCGAGGAGGACGCGTGCGGTTCGTGGCGACGATGCTGCTGTGGCTCGTCACCACCGTGCTGTTGGCCGCCGCCGTTCCCGCCGCCTGGGCCCAGCAGCACCTCGTCGACGAGGGCGGGTTCGCGGCCCTGGCCCAGAAGGCCGCCGGTACGACGCAGTTGCAGGACGCCATGGCCAACGAGATCGGCGCCCAGCTGAAGGCGGTGGTCGCCGGCTCCGGGTATGACCTGCCCACCGGCCAGCTCGTCGGCGCGGCGTCGATCTACACCGGCAGCTCGTCGTTCCCCGGCCAGTTCGCCCAGGCGAACCGGCTGGCGCACCGCTGGCTGTTCACCAACGCGGTGCAGGGCACCGACCCATCCGGCCGGTGGCAGCTCGACCTGTCCCCGATGCTGGCCGACTCGTCATTCCGCAACACCTTCAAGGCATTCGGCATCGAGCCGCCGTCGACCCTGGCGATCCCGTTGACCGACAACGCCCCGCAGGGCCTGCGTCCTGGCCGGCTACGGGCGTTGGCGACCTGGGGGCCGTGGGTCAGTGTCGGCCTGGCCGTGCTGGCCGGCGTGTTCGCGGTGCTGACGCTGTTCGTCGCCCGCAGTCGCGGCAAGGCCATTGCGGCCCTGGGGGTTTCGGGGCTGCTGGTGGGTGCGGCCGGCTGGGCCGGCATCGAGTTCGCCCGGCGCTACGTCAACGACGCCCTGATCAACACCAGCGGTGAGGTTCGGCGGATCGCCGGCGCGATGGTGGGTACGGCCGAGGCCAGCATGCATCAGTGGCTCAACATCACCCTGATCGTCGGCGGCGGTCTGGTGATCATCGGGGTGATCGTGTCGCTGCTGGCCGGCCTGGCGAAGTCGCCGCAGGGCTAAGGCTCGCTGACGTGCGTGGGGTCGGGCCGCTGGTTCACCCCGCGGACCGATCCAGCATGCGGTGCAGGAACGAATAGCTCAGCGCCGACTTGAACGCGGTCTGCGCGTTGTCCGCCGCGCCCGCGTGGCCGCCCTCGATGTTCTCGTAGTACCAGACCGGCTGCCCCGCGGCCTCCAGTGCGGCCGTCATCTTGCGGGCGTGGCCGGGATGCACCCGGTCGTCGCGCGTCGACGTGGTGATCAACACCGGCGGATAGGCCCGCTCCCCCGAGACATGTTGGTAGGGCGAGTATTCGGCGATGAACTCCCAGTCCTCGGGGTCGTCCGGGTCGCCGTACTCGGCCACCCAGGACGCCCCGGCGAGCAGCAGATGGAAGCGCTTCATGTCCAGCAGTGGCACCTGGCACACGAGCGCGCCGAAGCGCTCCGGGTACTTCGTCAGCATGATGCCCATCAGCAGGCCGCCGTTGCTGCCGCCCTGCGCGCCGAGTTGGGGCACCGTCGTGATGCCCCGGTCCACCAGGTCGCGGGCCACCGCGGCGAAATCCTCGGCCACCTTGTGCCGGCCCGCCCGCATGGCCTGGGTGTGCCAGCCCGGGCCGTACTCGCCGCCGCCGCGGATGTTGGCCAGCACGTAGGCGCCGCCACGCGAGAGCCACAGCCGGCCGAGCACCCCGTCGTAGCCCGGTGTCCGGGACACCTCGAAGCCGCCGTAGCCGCCCAGCAGGGCCGGCCGCGGTGACCGGTCGTGGCGGTGCCGCACCACGAAGTACGGCACGGCGGTCCCGTCGTCGGAGGTGGCGAAGTGCTGGGCCACCTCCAGATCCGCGGCGTCGAAGAAGGACGGCGCCCGCTTGATCTCGGTGAGCGTTCCACCCGCGACGCCATGCAGCAGTCGCGACGGGGTCAGGAAGCCACTGGAGTCGAGGAAGATTTCGTCGCCGGTGTCGTCGGCCGCGGCGATGACGGTGCTGTCGGTGCCCCGCGGCAGGCCCGGCACCGGCTCGCGGGTCCAGTCGCCGGGGGTGACGACCTCGACCCGGCTCGCGACGTCGACGAGCGTGACCATCAGCAACTTGTCCCGCGTCCAGGCGTACTGATGCAGGCAGGTGTGCGCGTCGGGCTCGAAGACGACGGTGAGATCCGCTGTGCCGTCGAGGAATCGCTCGTAGTCGGCGGCCAGCAGCGAGCCGGCCCGGTACTGCGCCGAGCCGGTGTACCAGTCGGTGCGGAGCTCGATCAGCAGCCACTCCCGGTGCACCGACAGCGACGCGTCGGTGGGTGCGTCGATCCGCACCAGTTCGCCGCCGCGTAACTCGAAGACCTGATCGTTGAAGAAGTCGACCGCCCGATGCACCAGCGTGCGCTCGTATCCGGGGGTGCGGTCCACCGATGCCGACACGATCACGTCGGTGACCGGTCCGGAGAACACCGTTGTCGCCTCGGACAACGGCCGGCCGCGTCGCCAGCGCTTGACCACCCGCGGGTAGCCGGACTCGGTCATCGAGTCGGGGCCGAAATCGGTTCCCACCAGCAGGGTGTCGGGGTCCTCCCACGCGATCTGGGACTTGGCCTCCGGAAGCTCGAAGCCGTCGGCGACGAATGTCCTTGTCGCCATGTCGAATTCGCGCACGATCGCGGCATCCGAGCCGCCGCGCGACAGGCTGATCAGCGCGCGGGTGTGGTCGGGCTCGATCACGTCGGCGCCGGCCCACACCCAGTTGGCGTCGTCGGTGCGGGCGAGCTCGTCGACGTCGATCAGGACGTCCCACTCCGGTTCCTCGGATCGGTAGTGCGCCAGCGTGGTCCGCCGCCACAGGCCGCGTGGGTTGTCGGCATCGCGCCAGAAGTTGTACAGGTACTCGCCGCGCCGCCGCACGTAGGGGATGCGGGTATCGGTGTCGAGCACCTCGAGGGCCTCGGCCCGCAGCTGCTCGAAGCGATCGTCGCGAAACTCGTCGATGGTCGGCTCGTTGTGCCGGCGCACCCAGTCCAGGGCGTCGTCGCCGGCGATGTCCTCCAGCCACAGATAGGGGTCGTCCGCCATGGCTGCCATTGTGGTCGCGCCGGTACTGTGAGCTGGGTTACACCGCCTTGAACGCACAGGAGTCCCGATGGCCATGACGAGCGCCCCACCGCGGGCCCTCATCACCGCGGCGGCCGCCGAACTCCTGCACGACCTGCAGCGGCGGCACGGGCCGGTGATGTTCCACCAGTCCGGCGGCTGCTGCGACGGCTCGTCGCCGATGTGCTACCCGGACGGGGAGTTCATCGTCGGCGACCGCGACGTCCTGCTCGGCATCCTCGAGGGGGCGCCGGTGTGGATCTCCGGTTCCCAGTTCGAGACGTGGAAGCACACCCAGCTGGTCATCGACGTGGTGCCCGGCCGCGGCGGCGGATTCAGCCTCGAGACGCCGCACGGCCTTCGGTTCCTCAGCCGTGGCCGGGCCTTCACGGCTGCCGAGAACGAGTTGCTGGCCACCGCTGCACCGCTGACCGGGGCGGACTACGAGCGGGGCGTGCGGCCACCGGAACGGGCCGGTCTGGTGGTCGCGCAGGCGGCGGACGCCTGCACAATCCCTGGTCGGCGCGCCGAGGTCGTTGAGCCGTAGTCCGGCCGCGGCGACGTATCGTCAGATGCGTGATACCCCTGCCTCGGGCATGGCTGCTCACAAGTGCATTGCTGATCGGTTGCGCGACCGGTCAAGTGGCCGCGCTGTTGGCCACCGTCGCCGTCACCGCGAAAGTCCGCCCGGATCTGGTGGTCGGCCTGGTCGTGGGGGTGCCCAGCGCGATCGGAATGCTGGTCATCCTGCTGTCGCGCCGGAGTTGGGCCACCGCACTCGGGGCGTTCATCCTGGCCATCGCCCCCGGGTGGCTGGGTGTGCTGCTCGTGATCCAGGTGGCCTCCGGTGGCTGAGCGGACCTCGCTGCCCTCGACGGAGCCGCATCCGGCGCCGATCTTCGACACCGGCCCGCACCCCGGTCCGCTGCGCCCGCTGGGCTTCACCGGGCTGGACACCCTCGACCCCGACGCGTTTCTGCACCCGGTCAACGGCCACGCCGAACCGGTCGCGGTGCCGGCCAAGCCCGCCGTGGCGACCGCCCCGTTCGCGCACGTCCGGCGCTGGCAGTTCGTCTTCATCGTCGCCGCGGTGTGGGTGCTGGCGGCGGCGGCCGGGCTGGGCTTCTACTTCTGGTGGTACACGTCGCTGCACAAGACCGCGCCGTTGTTCGCCGTGCTGATGTACCTGATCGTGTGCACGCTGGCGGCGATGCTGACCTCGATGGTCCGGCGCAGACCGCCGGTGACGGCGCTGGCGATTGCGCTGATGTCGGCACCGCTGCCCTCGATGCTCGCCGCCGCCGTGCTGCACGGCGCGTATTACTTCGAATGGATCGCGCGCCCGGCCGTCGGCTGAAGCTAGGGTAGCGAGCGTGACTCACTATGACGTCGTCGTTCTCGGAGCCGGCCCCGGCGGGTACGTCGCGGCCATCCGCGCGGCCCAGCTGGGCCTGAACACCGCCATCATCGAACCCAAGTACTGGGGCGGGGTGTGCCTGAACGTGGGCTGTATCCCGTCGAAGGCGTTGCTGCGCAATGCCGAACTCGTCCACATCTTCACCAAGGACGCCCAGACGTTCGGGATCAGCGGCGAGGCCAGCTTCGACTACGGGGCCGCCTTCGACCGCAGCCGCAAGGTCGCCGAGGGCCGGGTGGCCGGCGTGCACTTCCTGATGAAGAAGAACAAGATCACCGAGATCCACGGCTACGGCGTCTTCACCGACGACCACACCATCTCGGTGCGGCTCAACGACGGCGGAACCGAAACCGTCACCTTCGACAACGCCATCATCGCCACCGGCAGCAGCACCCGGCTGGTGCCCGGCACCGGGCTGTCGAAGAACGTCGTGACCTACGAGGAGCAGATCCTCTCGCGGGACCTGCCGAGCTCGATCGTCATCGCCGGCGCGGGCGCCATCGGCATGGAGTTCGCGTACGTGATGAAGAACTACGGGGTCGACGTCACCATCGTCGAGTTCCTGCCGCGCGCGCTGCCGAACGAGGACGCCGAGGTCTCCAAGGAGATCGAGAAGCAGTACAAGAAGCTGGGCGTCAAGATCCTCACCGGCACCAAGGTGGAGTCGATCGACGACGACGGTGGCCAGGTCACCGTCACCGTCAGCAAGGACGGCAAGACCGAGCAGATCAAGGCCGACAAGGTGATGCAGGCCATCGGGTTCGCCCCCAACGTCGACGGCTACGGCCTCGACGCGGCGGGCGTGCAGCTGACCGAGCGGCGGGCCATCGGCATCGACGACTACATGCGCACCAACGTGCCGCACATCTACGCCATCGGCGACGTCACCGGCAAGCTGCAGCTCGCCCACGTCGCCGAGGCGATGGGTGTGGTGGCCGCCGAGACCATCGCCGGCGCGGAGACGCTGGCACTGGGCGACTACCGGATGATGCCCCGCGCGACGTTCTGCCAGCCGCAGGTGGCCAGCTTCGGGCTGACCGAGGAGCAGGCCCGCGAGGAGGGCTACGACGTCAAGGTGGCCAAGTTCCCGTTCACCGCCAACGGCAAGGCGCACGGGCTGGCCGACCCGACCGGCTTCGTCAAGGTGATCGCCGACGGCAAGTACGGCGAACTGCTCGGCGCCCACCTGATCGGGCCCGACGTCTCCGAATTGCTGCCGGAGCTGACGCTGGCGCAGAAGTGGGACCTCACCGTCAACGAGCTGACCCGCAACGTGCACACCCACCCGACGCTGTCGGAGGCGCTCCAGGAATGCTTCCACGGCCTCGCCGGCCACATGATCAACTTTTGAGCCCCGCCAGGACCACCGAGGCGGTCGTCGCGGGTATCGGCGGTTTCGTGATCGGCCACATCCTGTGGTTGATCGGCATCTCGATCGCGACCTCGGCCTATCGGGTCAATTTCTGGGTGCTGGTGCTCTCGCTGCTGATCTTCCTGGCCGCGGCCGCGGTGGGGTATCGGGCCAGGCAGATGTATCAGCGCAAGCGCCTGGTGTGGGCGGCTTTCCTTGGCTGCCTGCCGATCTCGCCGGTGATCTTTACGCTCATCGTGCTGGGCGTGACCTACCTGTAGGCGGCCCAACAACGATTCCACCATGGCCGGTCATCGATGCGCCTTAGGATCGCCGCTCATGAGCCTCCGCAGTGCAGTCGCTTCTGCCGTTCTCGTCGCACTCCTGGTTGCCGGGTGCAATCACGAAGCCGGCACGGCGGCGTCCACGGCGTCCCCGTCCGCTACGACGTCGGCGTCACCGCCCGCCACGCCGGCCACGGCTCAGTCTGTCAGGGAATGCCCGGTCCAGGACGCCGCCCAGATCAAGATCCTCAGCGGGGACGTCTCCTGCGCGGATGCGCACTCGATCGCGGCGCAGTATGACCTTCAGGGCGACAAGTACCAGCAGATCGAGACCTGGACCTGCTATAGCGAGATCACCGCTACCTCTCCGCTGATGCTGACATGTGCTTCCGACCAGAACGCCGAATTCGCGGTCTACAGCACCCTATGACGCCGCGCCGGCCCGCTAGTCCGGGTAGTCCATCGGGACCCGCAGCGCTGCCAGGATGCCCGCGATCGCGTCGTAATTGCCTGCCAGAGCGCAGAATTCGATGACCTGCTGACGGCTCAGGTGACGGGACAGGGCGGCGAAGGTGGTGTCGGACAGGTCGCGGTCGCCGATGAACTCGTCGACCGCCATCAGCAGTGTGCGCTGCCGGTCGGTCAGCCCCTCGGCCGCCGGCCCGGTGAAGATCTTGTCCTGCAGCACATTATCGACGCCACGGGTGCGCGCGAGCCTGCGGTGTTGCTGCAGCTCGTACTCCGAGTTGCGCAGATGACCCACCCGCAGGATCACCAACTCCTTGTCCTGCTTGGACAGCTTGCCGCGATACAGCAGGAAGCTGGCGTAGACCAGGAACGGCGGCAGCAGCGCCTTGTGCTGGCCGAGCGTGGTCATCAGATGAAATTCCGGCACCCGCAGAGTGCGCGCCGCAACCTTGGCCGTGATCCAGTTGACCAACCCCAGTTCACGGCGGGTGGCCGGCGGGATGCGTTGCGCCATCAGGACTCCTTGACCAGGTAGGGCGACACCGTGCTGCGGTGTTCGTCGATGTCCAGGGCGCGGCCCAATGCCGGGAAGGCGCGCTGCGGGCAGTTGTCGCGCTCGCACACCCGGCACCCGGCGCCGATCGGCGTCGCGCTGTCCGACGAGAGGTCCAGGCCCTCCGAGTACACCAGCCGGTTGGCATGCCGGATCTCGCAGCCCAGCCCGATGGCGAACGTCTTGCCCGGCTGACCGTACCGGGACGCGCGGCGCTCGATGGTGCGGGCCACCCACATGTAGTTGCGCCCGTCGGGCATCTGGGCGATCTGCACCAGAATCTTGCCCGGGTTGGCGAACGTCTCGTAGACGTTCCACAGCGGGCAGGTGCCGCCCGAGGACGAGAAGTGAAAACCGGTGGCGGACTGGCGCTTCGACATGTTGCCGGCCCGGTCCACCCGGACGAAGGAGAACGGCACGCCGCGCATCGACGGGCGCTGCAGCGTCGAGAGGCGGTGGCAGATGGTCTCGTAGCTCACCTGGTAGAAGGCCGAGAGGCGTTCGACGTCGTAGCGGAACTTCTCGCTCACCTCGTGGAATTGCCGGTAGGGCAGCACGGTGGCGGCGGCGAAGTAGCCGGCCAGGCCCAGCCGGGCCAGCCGCCGGGCGGCCTCGCTGGTGAACTTGCCCTCCTGCACCTGGGCGTCGATCAGCTCGCCGAACTCCAGATAGGCCAGTTCGGTGGCCATCTTGAAGACCTGTTGGCCCGAGGACAGCTGGTTGCTGATCTCCAGGGTCCGCGTCGCCGGGTCGTAGCGGTGCAGCACGGTGTCGCCCAGATCGGCCCGCCGGATGATGTGCACCCCGTGCACCATGGTCAGCCGGTCGGACAGTTCGCGGGCCAACTCGGCGCGGTGCATCCGCATCCGGACCGTCAGGTCCTCGGCGGCGGTGTCGAGTTCGTGCAGATAGTTCTGCCGCTGGTAGAAGAAGTCCCGGACCTCCTCGTGCGGCATGGTGATCGCGCCGGTGCCGCTGCCGTCACTGAACCGGTCCTCGGTCGCCTCGGCCAGGCGCGCGGTGGTGATCCGGTAGCGCCGGTGCAGGTTGACCATCGCCCGGGCGATGGCGGGATGGGCGCTGACCACCTCGGCCACCTCCGCCATGTCGACGTCGAGGTCGAGGTCGCGGTCCATCGTCACCTCGCGCAGCTCGGCGACCAGCCGGGTGTCGTCCTGGGAGGCGAAGAACGTGGCGTCCACCCCGAACACCTCGGTGATCCGCAGCAGCACCGCGACGGTCAGCGGTCGGGCGTCGTGCTCGATCTGGTTGAGGTAGCTGGGCGAGATCTCCAGCATCTGCGCGAGCGCGGCCTGGCTGAAGCCGCGTTCGCTGCGGAGCTGCCGCACCCGGGAGCCGACGAACGTCTTGGCCACCCGTCCAGCCTACGACCATCTGCGAAGGTCCACTTCGCACCCTTGGCAAGCCTTGGGGCGGTTGGCATTCACATGGGCCTTTGGCATGATCGCTTCCAGGGTCAGGGTGCACGGGAGAGGTATGAGCAGGGAAACAGGCGGCGCCGGCAGCGGTTTGGCAAAGGCGTTGATGCCGGTCCCCGATCCGCACCCCGATGTTTTCGATCGGGAATGGCCGCTGCGGGTCGGCGACATCGATCGCGACGGGCGACTGCGCCTCGACGCCGCCTGCCGCCACATCCAGGACATCGGGCAGGACCAGCTCCGCGAGATGGGTCATGAGGAGACGCACCCGCTGTGGATCGTGCGCCGCACGATGGTCGACCTGATCCGGCCGATCGAGTTCCAGGACATGCTGCGGATGCGGCGCTGGTGCTCGGGCACCTCGAACCGGTGGTGCGAGATGCGGGTGCGGATCGACGGGCGCAAGGGCGGCCTGATCGAATCCGAGGCATTCTGGATCAACATCAACCGGGAGACCCAGGGCCCGGCCCGCATCTCCGACGACTTCATGGAGGCCCTGCAGCGCACCACCGACGTCGACCGGCTGCGCTGGAAGGCCTACCTGACCGCCGGCTCCCGCGCGGACGCCAACGAGATCCGGGACTTCCCGATCCGGGTCAGCGACATCGACCTGTTCGACCACGTCAACAACTCGGTGTACTGGAAGGTCGTCGAGGAGTTCCTGGCCAACTACCCCGAGCTTTTCGAGGCGCCACTGCGGGTGACCATCGAACACGATCTGCCGGTGGCGTTCGGCGACAAGCTGGAGATCCTGCTGCACGTGTACCTGCCGGGAACGACCGACAAGTTCGGTCCCGAGCTGGCCGATCGCACTGTTAGAACGCTCACATACGTGGTCGGCGACGAGGTCAAGGCCGTCGCATCGATCTTTCCGCTCTGAAACAGACCGGTTAACAGTACGAGCGTACTGACCAGCGGAAAGTCGCTACCGCCCGGTAACTTCTGAACCGGTCAAGGCACCAGGCTTCTTCGCAAACTTTGCAAATTCTCCGCCCCGATTGGCGAAAATTGGCAGCTACGGCGGCTTGAACTGCACTGATGCCGCGAGGCATGCTCAAGGAAGCACATCGCTGAAACGGCGTCGACGTTAGCAACTGAGTTGTCGTCGGCGGCCGAGGACGACAAGAAGGAGCAGCCGGTATGTCCAACGTTGGCAAGCCGAAGACCCCCGAACAGATCCAGCGCGACTGGGACACCAGCCCCCGCTGGAAGGGCATCACCCGCACCTACACCCCGGCCGACGTCGTCGCGCTGCAGGGCAGCGTCGTCGAGGAGCACACCCTGGCCCGCCGGGGCGCCGAGGTGCTGTGGAACCAGCTGCACGACATGGAGTTCGTCAACGCGCTCGGCGCGCTGACCGGCAACATGGCCGTCCAGCAGGTGCGCGCCGGCCTGAAGGCCATCTACCTGTCCGGCTGGCAGGTCGCCGGCGACGCCAACCTGTCCGGCCACACCTACCCGGACCAGAGCCTCTACCCGGCCAACTCGGTGCCGCAGGTGGTGCGCCGCATCAACAACGCGCTGCTGCGCGCCGACGAGATCGCCAAGGTCGAGGGTGACACCTCGGTGGAGAACTGGCTGGCCCCGATCGTCGCCGACGGCGAGGCCGGCTTCGGTGGCGCGCTGAACGTCTACGAGCTGCAGAAGGCCATGATCGCGGCCGGTGTCGCGGGCTCGCACTGGGAGGACCAGCTGGCCTCGGAGAAGAAGTGCGGCCACCTCGGTGGCAAGGTGCTGATCCCGACCCAGCAGCACATCCGCACCCTGACCTCGGCCCGGCTGGCGGCCGACGTCGCCGACGTCCCGACCGTCGTCATCGCCCGCACCGACGCCGAGGCGGCGACCCTGATCACCTCCGACGTCGACGAGCGCGATCGCCCGTTCATCACCGGTGAGCGCACCGCCGAGGGCTTCTACCGGGTGCGCAACGGCCTCGAGCCGTGCATCGCCCGCGCCAAGGCCTACGCGCCGTACTCGGATCTGATCTGGATGGAGACCGGCACCCCGGATCTCGACCTGGCCCGCCGCTTCGCCGAGGGCGTCAAGAGCGAGTTCCCGGATCAGATGCTGGCCTACAACTGCTCGCCGTCGTTCAACTGGCGCAAGCACCTGGACGACTCGACCATCGCCCGCTTCCAGAAGGAACTCGGCGCGATGGGCTTCAAGTTCCAGTTCATCACCCTGGCCGGCTTCCACGCACTGAACTACTCGATGTTCGATCTGGCCTACGGCTACGCCCGCAACCAGATGACCGCCTACGTCGAGTTGCAGGAGCGCGAGTTCGCCGCCGAGGATCGTGGCTACACCGCGACCAAGCACCAGCGCGAGGTCGGCGCCGGCTACTTCGACCGGATCGCCACCACGGTGGACCCGACCAGCTCGACCACCGCGCTCGCGGGTTCGACCGAAGAGGGTCAGTTCCACTGAGCCACTAGCCACCGATAGCGAGCGTGCGTGTCGGCACGGTGACACGCCGGTCGGCGTGTGGCTACGCGCACGCTCGCGGAGGTGGCCCATCAGAGATGCCATCTGGCCCCGTCCTTATATTGGGCGGGGCCTGATGCGTGAGGAGACGAAGTGAGCAGCAGCATTGAACGGGTCGGCGTCGTCGGCGCCGGGCAGATGGGATCGGGTATCGCCGAGGTGGCGGCCAAGGCCGGCGCGGACGTCGTCGTCTTCGAGCCCACCGAAGCGCTCCTGGGCGCCGGCCGCGACCGCATCACCGGATCGCTCGAGCGCGCGACCAGCCGGGGCAAGCTCTCCGAGGCCGACCGGGACGCCACCCTGGCCCGATTCAGCTTCACCACCAACCTCGCGGACCTGTCCGACCGCCAGCTCGTCATCGAGGCGGTCGTGGAGGACGAGACCGTCAAGGGCAAGATCTTCGCCCAGCTCGACGAGCTCATCACCGATCCCGACGCGGTGCTGGCGTCGAACACCTCCAGCATCCCGATCATGAAAATCGCTGCGGCGACCAAGAATCCGAGCCGGGTGCTCGGTCTGCACTTCTTCAACCCGGTGCCGGTGCTGCCGCTGGTCGAACTGGTCAGCACGCTGGTCACCGCACCGGAGGCCGCCGCGCGCGTCGAGCGTTTCGCCGCCGCGGGGCTCGGCAAGCAGGTCGTGCGCTGCGGCGACCGCTCGGGCTTCGTCGTCAACGCGCTGCTGGTGCCCTACCTGCTGGCGGCCATCCGGATGGCGGAGGCCGGCGTCGCCACGGTCGAGGACATCGACACCGCGGTGGTCGCGGGCCTGTCCCATCCGATGGGCCCGCTGCGGCTGTCCGACCTGATCGGCCTGGACACGATGAAGCTCATCGCCGACTCGATGTACGACGAATACAAGGACCCGCACTACGCCCCGCCGCCGCTGCTGTTGCGCATGGTCGAGGCCGGTCAGTTGGGCAAGAAATCGGGCCGGGGCTTTTACACCTACTGAGCCGTGCCGCGTGTGCAATTAACAAGGCCGTTAGATACCCTGGTTGTCGGTAGTGACCCCGCGGGGGGTGTGGTCGAAGGGTAGAGACGATGTCGGGCGTGGATTCGGATTTGACTCCTTACTACGAGGAGTCACAGTCCATCTACGACGTGTCGAACGACTTCTTCGCGCTGTTCCTGGGCCCGACGATGGGCTACACCTGCGGCTATTACGAGCGCGACGACATGGACCTGGACGAGTCCCAGATCGCGAAGTTCGACCTGGCGCTCGGCAAGCTGGACCTCGAGCCCGGCATGACGCTGCTCGACGTCGGCTGCGGATGGGGCGGCGCGCTCGAGCTCGCGGTGCAGAAGTACGACGTGAACGTCATCGGCATCACGCTGAGCAAGGCCCAGTCGGAGTTCGCGCGCGAACGGTTGGCCAAGTTGGACACCAACCGCTCCATCGAGGTTCGGCTGCAGGGCTGGGAGGAGTTCGACGAGCCCGTCGACCGCATCGTCAGCATCGGCGCCTTCGAGGCGTTCAAGGTCGAGCGGTACCCGCTGTTCTTCGACAAGGCCTACAAGCTGCTGCCCGACGGCGGTCGCATGCTGCTGCACACCATCCTGGCGCACACCCAGAAGTTCTTCCGCGACAACGGGATCAAGGTCACCATCAGTGACCTGAAGTTCATGCAGTTCATCGAGGCCGAGATCTTCCCCGGCGGCCGGCTGCCGGCGGTCGAGGACATCGAGCAACTCGCGGCGGACTCCGGGTTCGTGCTCGAGCGCGTCCACCTGCTCCGCGAGCACTATGCCCGCACCCTGGACATGTGGGCGGCCAACCTGCTGGCCACCCGCGACGAGGCGATCGCGATCACCTCACCCGAGATCTACGAGCGCTACATGAAGTACCTGACCGGCTGCGCGGACTTCTTCCGCCGCGGCATCACCAACATCGGTCAGTTCACCCTCGTCAAGCCCTGACTCTCAGGCCTGCGCGAGCTTCTTCTTCTCCGCCTCGACGTCGAAGTCGGGCGGCGGCCAGTCCAGCTTCATCCCCTTGAGCGCCTCGATGAGCAGTTCGGTGATCGCCAGCCGGGCGTACCACTTCTTGTCGCAGGGGATGACGTACCACGGGGCGTGCCCGGTCGAGGTGCGGTCGAGCACCGCCTGATAGGCCTCCTGATACGCCGGCCACAGCTTGCGCTCGTCGAGGTCGCCCGGGTTGTACTTCCAGTACTTGTCCGGCCGGTCCAGGCGCTCGGCCAGCCGGCGCTTCTGCTCGTCGAGGGAGACGAACAGGGCGCACTTGACCAGGGTGGTGCCGGAGTCGACGAGTTCCTTCTCGAAGGCGTTGATCTCGTCGTAGCGGGCTTCCCACACGTCGCGGGGGACCAGTTCGTGCACCCGCACCACCAGCACGTCCTCGTAGTGGGAGCGGTCGAACACCCCGACATGGCCCCCGGCGGGCAGGGCCTTGCGGATCCGCCACAGATAGTGGTGCGCGCGCTCCTCCTCGGTGGGCACCCCGAAGCCGGTGTAGTGGATGCCCATCGGATTACCCGCCCCCACGACGTGTTTCACGATGCCGCCCTTGCCCGCGGTGTCCATGCCCTGCAGCACGAGCAGCAGTGTGCGCTTGTCCCCGGCCTTGCCGTTGGCGTACAGCATCTCCTGCAGACCCGCGAAGCGTTCGTTGCGCTCGGCCTGCACGTCGGGCGACCCGTCCTTGCCGCCGGTGTAGCCGGGGCTGGAGTCGGTGTCGAGGTCGGCGATCTGGAAGCCCGGGCGGAACTGCAGGATCTTGTGCGGGGTGTGCGTCCACTCGGACGGCAGGTCGGCCATAGCCGGAGACACTATTACCGCAGCCGCGGCGGCACGGGCGAAGGGTGCGGCTCGGCGTTGAATCGCTCCAGGGAGCCGCCGACCTCCACGATTCCGCACAGCGCGTTCCAGCACAGCATCGTCAGGTAGTCGATCAGCTCGTCGGCGGGCATGTGGGGATTCGACATCCAGGAGTGGGTGGCCAGCTGGACGCCACCGACGATCAGGTACGCCCACGGCTCCACCCCGTGGGTGTCCATCCCGACCACCTGCATGCGGCGGCGCAGCATCACCGCGAGCATCCGGGCGATGATTCGTTCCGAGTCCGCGACGACCTTGTTTTTGCTGGCCGAGCTGTTCGCCATGACGAATCGGTAGGGCTCGGGCTCGCTGGCGACGGTTTCGACGTAGACCCGGATGATCTCCCGGGTCATGGCGAAACCGTCCAGGTTCGACGACAGGGCGGCGGCCATGTTGGGGATCAGCGTGGTCTGCGTGAAGCGCATCATCACCGCGGTCGTCAGGTCGTTCTTGTCGACGAAATAGCGGTACAGCACGGTCTTCGAGACACCGATTTCCGCAGCTATCTCGTCCATGCTGACGTCTCGGCCCCGGGTGCGGATAGCCTCCAGCGCGCCGTCGACCAACTCGGTGCGTCGTTCCACCTTGTGCTGGTGCCAGCGGCGTTTCCGGCCGTCGGTCTTGGCCAGGCCCGGGCTGATCTGCTGTGCCACTATCGCGGAGTCCGTTCCCCTTTCGGACCGATTCTACGGCTCGCCCCCCGCGATCCACGGCAGGTGCCAGCGACCTGCTTTGACGTCGAGGTCACAGTAACTGGGCCGCGGGATAGCGGATGATGGTGGAGTGGCAGCAAAACATCGCCTCCCGGAGTTGCCGACGGGGGTAGTCCGCCCGGGTCCGTCCCTCGCGGAGTCGTTCGCCGGCGCGGACCCGGAAGCCGACGCCGAGCGCCGCCGGTCGCTGCGCCGGATGAAGGCGGTGGCGCTGAGTTTCCTGATCGGTGCGACCGTGATCTTCCTGGCCTGCCGGTGGGGCCAGGCCCAGGGTGGGCCGGCCTGGATCGGCTACGTCGGGGCGTCCGCCGAGGCCGGCATGGTGGGCGCGTTGGCGGACTGGTTCGCCGTCACCGCGCTGTTCCGCCATCCGCTGGGACTGAAGATCCCGCACACCGCCATCATCAAGCGCAAGAAGGACCAGCTCGGTGAGGGCCTGGGCACGTTCGTGCGGGAGAACTTCCTGTCGCCGGCCGTGGTGGAGACCAAGCTGCGCGACGCGCAGGTGGCCGGGCGGCTGGGCAAGTGGCTCTCCGAGCCGGCACATGCCGACCGGGTGGCCGGGGAGACCGGCACGGTGCTGCGGGTCGTGGTGGAGCTGCTCAACGACGAGGACATCCAGCAGGTCATCGACCGGACCATCGTCAAACGGATCGCCGAGCCGCAGTGGGGGCCGCCGGTCGGCCGGGTGCTGGCCCAACTGCTCGCCGAGAACCGGCAGGAGGCCCTTATCCAGCTGCTGTGCGACCGGGCGTTCGAGTGGTCGCTGAACGCCGGGGAGACCATCGAGCGGGTGATCGCCCGGGACTCGCCGAGTTGGTCGCCGCGGTTCGTCGATCAACTCGTCGGCGACCGCATCCACCGCGAGCTGATGGACTTCACCGACAAGGTGCGCCGCAACCCGAATCATGAACTGCGGCAATCGGCCACCCGATTCCTCTTCGAGTTCGCCGACGATCTGCAGAACGACGACGCCACCATCGCGCGGGCCGAGACGGTCAAGGAACAACTGATGGCCCGCGACGAGGTCACCCGCGCCGCGGAGTCGGCGTGGAAGACCCTCAAGCGGCTGGTGCTCGAGGCCGTCGACGACCCGGAGAGCACGCTGCGCGCCCGCATCGCGGATTCGGTTGTGCACATCGGGGAATCGCTGCGCGACGACGAGGAACTCCGCGACAAGGTGGACAACTGGATCGTGCGCGGCGCCCAGCATCTGGTCGGCCAGTACGGCGCCGAGATCACCACGATCATCACCGACACAATCGAGCGCTGGGACGCCGAGGAGGCCAGCCAGCGGATCGAACTCCACGTCGGGCGCGACCTCCAGTTCATCCGGATCAACGGCACCGTGGTGGGCGCGCTGGCCGGCCTGGTGATCTACACAGTGGCGCAAATCATATTCTGACCTGCGCTAACTAGTGCTTGCAAAAGTTAGCACTCCCGCGTAATGTGGCATCCGTACGCACCGGACGACCATTGCGAAGGAGGCAAGCCATGGCACAGGACGCAGACCTCGCCGCCGTGGTGAGCAACGCCGCACTGGACATCGGCAGCTTCATCAGATCGCAGCGGGAAGCCGCGCAGGTATCGGTGCGACAACTGGCCGAGAAGGCCGGCGTCAGCAACCCGTATCTGAGTCAGATCGAACGCGGGTTGCGCAAACCGTCGGCGGAAGTGCTGAGCCAGATCGCCAAGGCGCTGCGCATGTCAGCCGAGGTGCTCTACGTCCGCGCCGGAATTCTCGAACCGGGGGAGGCGAGCCAGGTGCATCACGCCATCATCGCCGACACCGCGATCAGCGAGCGCCAGAAGCAGGTCCTGCTCGACATCTACACGTCGTTTTGTCAGCAGAACGAGGCCGCCCGGGAGGGGTCGCCGACTGAGTAAGCCCGTACCCCAACCCCTTTCAACCCAGCAGACCAAGAACAAAATCAGTGATTGAGAAAGGAGCCATTGTCATGGCTGAGAACACCAACATCGAGGATCTGAAGGCCCCCCTGCTTGCCGCCGTCGGCGCTGCCGACCTGGCCCTGGCGACCGTCAACGAGATCCTGGTCAACCTCCGCGACCGCGCCGAGGATGCCCGCACCGAGGCCGCCGAGCGCGTCGAAGGGCGTCGCGCCGCGCTGACCAAGCTGCAGGAAGACCTGCCCAAGCGCACCGAGGAACTGCGCGGCAAGCTCACCACCGAGGAGCTGCGCAAGGCCGCCGAGGGCTTCGTCGAGGACGCCACCGCGACCTACAACAGCCTCGTCGAGCGTGGCGAGGCCGCGCTGGAGCGGCTGCGCAACCAGCCCGACTTCAAGGACGCTGCCGCGCAGGTCGAGGGCTACGTCGACCAGGCGGTCGAGCTGACCCAGGAGGCGCTGGGCAACGTGTCGTCGCAGACCCGCGCCGTCGGTGAGCGCGCCGCCAAGCTGGTCGGCGTCGAGCTGCCGAAGAAGGCCCAGAAGGCCGCCAAGAAGGCCCCGGCCAAGAAGGCGCCGGCCAAGAAGGCTGCCGTCAAGAAGGCTCCGGCCAAGGCTGCTGCCAAGAAGACCCCGGCCAAGAAGGCTCCGGCCAAGAAGGTCACCCAGAAGTAATCCGACTCGGGAGTGATCCCGGTCGACCAGGGGACGGTGCCCGCATAGGCTGCTCATTGTGAGCCAGCTTGTGGGTACCGTCCTCTTCGTCGTTTCGGTCGCGGTGTTCGCGATGAACGTCTACGCATTCGTCCACGCCGCCATGCAGCGGCCCGACGCCTACACCGCTGCGGAAAAGCTGACGAAGCCGGTCTGGCTGGTCATCCTCGGGGCGGCCGCCCTGCTGTCCTGGGTGCTGGGCATCACCGGCGTCGCCATCTCGGCCGTCGCCGCCGGGGTGTACCTCGTCGACGTGCGGCCCAAGCTGCTCGAGATCCAGGGAAAGTCACGCTGAAGACCGCGCGGCCGCTGGCGGCCCTTGCCGCGGTCCCCGTCGCGCTGGCCCTGGCGGTTCCCGCGTCCGCCGACGCCGACTCCGATCCGGCACCGCCCTTCATCGACCACGCCACCTGGGTGAGCTACGGCGGCCTGGCCAGCCTGCGGGTGTATCCCACCAAGGCCGGCCGCGCGGCCTCCACCGAGCTGGGCCAGCCACCCTGGGATGCCGACGAGGCCTGGGCCGAGGTGCTGGCCGCGGCCCCCGACGCCGACACCGCCGGCATGCGCGCCCAGTTCCTCTGTCACTGGCGCTTCGCCGAGCTCGTCGTGCCGGGCAAGACCAGCTGGAACCTGGAGCCCTGGCGACCGGTGGTCGACGACGAGACGATGGCCGACGCCGGCTGCAATCCCGGCGGATCGGTGGCGGGGTTCTGATGGCCCCGACCCGGCAGCGGGTGGCCGCGCTCGTCGACCACACCCTGCTCAAGCCGGAGGCCACCGACGCCGACGTCGTCGCCCTGGTCGACGAGGCCGCCGACCTGGGGGTGTTCGCGGTCTGCGTGTCACCGTCGATGGTGGCGACCGCCGTCCGCGCCGCGCTGGCCCGCCCCGCGCAGCTGACCGTCGCCACCGTGGCGGGATTCCCCTCCGGCAAGCACCTGCCGGTGGTCAAGGCTCAGGAGGCGGCGCTGGCCGTCGAGGCCGGGGCGCGCGAGGTCGACATGGTGATCGACGTCGGCGCCGCGCTGGCCGGTGACTTCGCCGCGGTGGCCGCCGACATCGCGACCGTGCGCGCGGCGGTGCCGGACGCCCTGCTGAAGGTGATCGTCGAGTCCGCGGCGCTGCTCACCCTCGGTGACGACCGCCACCTGGTCGCGGCCTGCCGGGCCGCGGCGGATTCCGGCGCCGACTTCGTCAAGACCTCCACCGGCTTCCACCCCGCGGGCGGGGCGTCGGTGCACGCGGTCGCGTTGATGGCCGCCACCGTC
>ERZ724503.92-NODE-92-length-28280-cov-6.651196_pt1 | contig 28280 bp, 32 predicted proteins | sample MGYA00376036_ERZ724503 | MGnify/ENA primary metagenome ERZ724503 (study PRJEB28724, sample SAMN07190885) | wastewater metagenome | isolation source: influent of sewage treatment plant in Hong Hong | place: Hong Kong | collected 2016-03-17 ...
CGTTGTGCCGCGTGCCGAACGAACGAAGCTCGGCGTCGGTCATCTCGGCGGCGAAATAGAGGGCGTCGCGGTCCCAGAGAAGGCGCACGCGGGTCTCATGACCCGGCCCCGGCGCAGTCTTGTTCCAGTAGTATGTCACTTCCCTTTGTTCAAAAAAAGTTTCATCTTAACGCATTTTGTGCTTGACATGATAAATTAGTGTTAGGGATTATTTGGGGCGAAATTGATTAATTGTGGGGGCGAAAAAAAATGGCGAAAATAACGGCGTTGCATTTGGGGGGCGATTGGAGTGATGCTGGGGCGGAATATCTTATAATTCCTGACGGTATAGATGTTAAGGCTGAGATAGAGGCTTATTATATGTGGTTGAATGGCGTGTTTATTCCTTCTGTTCGCAACGGCAAGCCATTGGAGGATATTGGGCTGATTGGTTGGCTTAAACGGCTTGGGGCGAAAGAGCCAACTGGCGAGCAATTGGAGGTTGTTGAGGTTTTGATGTAGTTTGCTTTTTTGGTGTGATAATGAATAATAACGTTAATGAGGCGTGTTTTGTGGGTGGGCGAAAATGGCGAAGAAGGGGCGATGCGGTTTGCGGCGATTTGGGGCTGATTCATACCTGATTTCAGGTGCGGCGGAATTGGCTGTTGGGGACGTATTGAGGTTTAATGTGACAGATTGCAAGAAGTTCAGGGTGGTGCGGGATTTGGGGGGCGGGGAATTTGAGGTTGATGCGGTAGAAGAGGCGCAAGACCCTACGGTTGAGGATTTAATGAATTTGTTTGGGATGAGATAAGGAGGGGCGATTTGGCGGCAAATAACCGAGACCCGATAATCGTGGACGCGCTACGGCGATTTCCAAATTTGGGAAACAGGACGATTGCCAGATACATCATTGATACGGTCGGCGACAAATACAACAATGACCTTGAGAAGGTGCGGAGCAAGATAAGGCAATTGAGGGGCGCGAATGGCAGCGAGGCGCGGATTAAATCGCAGAACAGTCAGGAGTTTTGGGGGCAGGGTAAGGCGGAGATGCCAGTCACGTGGCGCAAGACGCGGACTCCGTATCAATTAGGGGCTGGTTTATGGCTGTTTTTGGCTGATGTTCATGTGCCGTTCCATGAGCCAAAGGCAGTTGAGGCGGCGATGGCGTTTGGGAAGAAGAACAAGGTCAGCGGGGTTTTCATCAACGGCGATTTCATGGACTGCGCGGCGGCGAGTTTTTGGGCGACAAAGCGGCGGGATTTCAACAAGGAGGTCGAGGCGAGTCTTGACTTGCTTGATTTATTGCGGGGCGAGTTCAAGGGCAAGCCGATTGTGTATAAGCCCGGAAACCACGAATATAGATTGCCTGCTTATTTTGTTTCTCATGCGCCCGATTTGGCGGCGTCGCCGTTGGCTTGCATGGAGACTGTCATGGGGTTCGAGGAGCGCAATATTGAGTTTTTAGATTATCATCAACTTGTTTTTGCGGGGGACTTGCCGGTTCTTCATGGGCATGAGGTCAGGAATATAAACAGGGCTGTGAATCCAGCGCGTGGGCTGTTCTTGCGGACAAAGACGTTTAGCCTGTGCGGTCATTGCCACTCTACCAGCGAGCATTCGCCGCGCAATATTTTGGGGAAACTTTTGACCACGTGGAGCATTGGTTGTTTGTGCGATTTAAGCCCCGACTATTGCCCTTATGGGAACGATTGGAATCACGGAGTAGCCATTGTAAGCGTAGAAAAAAACGGAAACTTTGAGGTAGAAAACAGAAGAATATTAGAAAGCGGAAGGGTTGTATGAAGAAATGTATAAAATGTGGGGAAACCAAAACGCTTAACGAGTTTGTTGGTTGCCATACATACAAAGACGGAAAAAGAAATGTGTGTAAATCGTGTGACAGTGTATTGCGCCACGAATATTATTTAAAAAACGCTGACAAAATTACCAAGAAACAAAGAGAATACAGGTTAAAAAACATAGACAAGATTAAACTTGCCAAAGCCAAATGGCAGCAAAGCCCCAAATATAAGCAATATGTGAAAGAATATAGCGCAAAACCAGAGACTAAGGCACGATTCAGAAAAATGCAATGGCAAAGAAAATATGGCATATCGCCAGAACAATCTGATTATTTGCTAAACATTCAAAACAACAAATGTGCGATTTGTGGCGTTGAACTTGTAAAGCCATATTTAGACCATTGCCACAAAAGTTTCAAAATTCGCGGATTTTTATGCACGCAATGTAACGTTGGGCTGGGTTCGTTTAAAGACAATCCAGAAATATTACGCAATGCCATTATGTATTTAGAGAAAAACGGGCGATTTGAGGTTGAAAACAGGCGAATCATGGAGGGGAGCGGGCGGGTGGTTTAGTCAATATAGTGAGCAAAATTAGTCAAAAATTGGGCGAAAAAAAATGACAAAAGAGCAGAAACGAATACTGGCGGTTTGTGAGATATTTGACCGTGCGCCTGATGACCTTGTGTTTTGGGCGTTCCGATATTTTATGGGGCGCATGACAATTGCGAATGTGTGTTTTGCAAAGGATTTGGCAAGGGCGTGGGATTTGCTGGGGGAGAGAACAAGGGCGCAGATTGAAAAAGAGTTGGAGGAGGCGTTTGAGGAAGATGATGCGTCTGAAGGCGGCGAATATCGGCGTCTTGGAATGGATTGCGACCGAGCGGCGTGGGAATTGGTAAGGGCGGAATATAAAAAGGTGGGCGAATGATGAAAGAACCGATTGTCATTCATCAAGAACAGTGGTATGAATTGGGGCGCGAGGGCGAGAGAATCCCAATCATCTGTTGCGCCTGCGGCTTAACGCACGAATGGCAGTTTGAGATTCAGGAGGATGGCGTTATTTTGGGGCGATGCCGCGTTGACAAGCGGACGACCAATCGTATTCGGCGGCGCGGCGATGCGGAGTTGTTTGGGAAAAGCACAGAGTATGAAATTGTAAAAAGGAGGGCGAAATAATGTCAGAAACAACGATACAATTATCTGACGCCGAGCGGCAGCCGTGCGAGGTCTGGACGCGGGTCATGGGGTATTATCGCCCTGTGGACTCAATGAACATCGGCAAGAAGGCGGAGCATGAGGAGCGGTTGCATTATACAGAGGAGGCGGCGGCGGCACATGAGGCGAACCGAGAAAAAGAACGACACAATTGACGCTGTTCTCAAATGGGGCGGGATAACGCCGCTTTCAAAGAAGATTGGGATGGCGAGAAGCACGTTGTCGAGTTATATTTACGGCGCAAGGCGCATGGATGTATGCGTTGCCAAGCGTCTTGAAGCCGAATTGGGGATTCATTGGGGCAAATTAATGATTGATAACCATGATTTGTGGGGCAAAAATGACAGAAAACAAGCCTGAAATCGTTGATGCGGAAGAAATAACAGACGCCGAGATTGAGCGGCACGAGGCGATAGCGGATGCGTTGGACAAGCAGGACGAAAATCTTGCCATGATTCGGCGTAAAGCAACAGCCGTTGACGCCGCTTATGGAAAATCGCTTCAAAAAGCCGTATCTGGCGTTAAAACAATAACCACTGATGCCATAGAAAAGACGATTTCATACGGGAAATATGGCGTTGCGATGGCGGCGATTGAGCGAATCATCGAAAATCCAGAGTTGTTGAAACAATTGTCGCTTGAACTGCTTGCCACTGGCGAAACGATAGACGAATATATCGCCAGAATGTGCGCCCTAATCATAAGGAACAGGGAAAGAGAGGAGCGGATTGCAGAATTAAAGGCAAAAGGCGAGAATATCGGGCATGAATATATCAAAAATAAAAACAAAACGTCAAAACCTGCTATAATGAAAGCCCTGAACATCGAGAAATTGGAGAAAAAACTCAAAATCACGATGGAAAAACTAAAAAGGCTTGACGACTTGCGAACTTGCGGGATGAGTGTCCTTCTGGAGCGGCAGGCAAAGCAATTATTCAACCGCAATGTTGACGAAATCAAGGCGCAACGGCTTATAGAAATCGCTGGCTCTTCCAATGACGGCGGGACGGCAATGTCAGCCCTGCGAATGATTGACGAACAACGGCGCAGATACCCGCACGTTCCGCCCAAAGACAACAAAGACGACAGCATTGTGCTACAATTCACAAACTATTATGGCGACGACAAAGAAAAGCACGAAATAAAGATTACCCGCAACAAGGAAGAGGAATGACACAGGCTGGCGCATATAGGCGAATCGTTTATAGGGACAGCAACGGCAATCCTACCGCTCCACTTCCAAAGCAGAACGAGTTTCACAAGTCGAAATCGAAGTTTGTTGTTTATATCGGCGGCGTAGGGTCTGGAAAGACTTCTTGCTTGACGATGGACGGCATAAATCAGGGCTTAAAATATGCTGGGGCGTCTGTTATATTTTTCCGCCGCTCATATCGCAAGATTGACACAACCACACGCCTTGAGTTTTTCAAGCATTTTGGCGTAACGGCGGAGAACGCAACCAAAAGCCCTTTCATAAAGTATTGGAACAAGAACGAGAACTACGGATATTTTCAAAACGACTCGCTTTTCCGCTTTCTTGCCCTTGACAGCCTTGATGACATCACGTCAATCAACGCATCATGGCTCGGCATAGACGAAGGGTCGGAGTTCACGAAGGCGGCTTTTCAGCAATTACAGCAACGTGTCAGAGGCGAAATAGGCACAAGGCAGACCAAGATTGTTTCAAACGCCGCTGGGCGGAACTGGATGTGGCAGTTATTCCATCCCGAAAGCCTTGACTGCCTTGAAGATTCCACGCTGATAATTGCCCCATCTACCGAAAACATTTATTTGCCGCAAGACTATCTGGACACGCTCAAAAAGACGCTTCCAGAGGCGTATTATCGGCGGCAGGTTGACGGCTCTTTTGACGATTTTGTGGGGCTGATATATCCAGAGTTTTCTGTGAAGCGTCATGTAAAAGAGTTTGACGAAAACGAAACAATAAAGCCTCATTGGAACAAGTTGTGCGGGATTGACTGGGGCTATGTAAATCCGCTATCTGCTCATAAATACGCCGTTGATGAACACGGAACTCTTTGGGTTGTGGACGAACACTACAAGAGCGGATGGACTCCGGGCGAACACGCAGAGGTTCTATCTCGCTGGCAATCGGATGGCTATGATTATTTTGTTTGCGACCCGTCTCTTCAAAAGACCAGATACGGAAACCGCACTGTCAGCGACATTTTCGCCGATTACAGCCTGTTTATGGTTGGAGGAAACAATGATGTTCACGGCGGAATCATGCACACGTCAGGGCTTATCAAGCAGAACAAATTGATTGTTCACCCAAGATGCACACAACTGATTCGTGAATTGCAGAACTACCGATGGCAAGAGTTAAGGGATATTGACGTTGACCGCAAGAACTCGCCCGAAGAGCCTGTCAAGAAAGACGACCACGCCTGCGATGAACTGCGTTATATTGTCAACCACATTATGCTGTTTGCTCAAAAGCCTTTTGAAATGACCGCATGGGAGAAAGAGCGGTTGGAGAATTACCTGAAACATTGCAGGGCGACAGGGCAACAGCCGATGTTTGACGGATTGTCGGAGCATGAAATAGAACAGCAATTGACGTCCGTTGCGGAGTTTATAGATGAGCGGGAACAGAAGGAGGAGTTACGGAGAGTTTTGTCAAGAGGAAACAACACTCTCAACATATATTAATTGATTTTTTCAATCAACAAATTCTACTTGACGCCCAAAAGGCGAAAAGAGGATATAAAATTTGTATATGGCATAGGAGGAAAAAACATGGGAAGTCAAGACATTTCTATCCGCTCTCTGAAAATGAAAGTGGACGTTCTCGAAAAAGACATCGTGGAATTACGTCAAGCCTTTGATAGGATTGCAGATTTTGTTCAAAAGCACGAACTTAAAATCAACTATACGCAAGCCGAGAGAGTGAAAAAATCTCCCAAATCGGAGCAGTAAATGGAACTCGTTTTAGCAGTAATTGGAGCGATTGTTCCGTCAGTTGCGCTGCTGATTTATTTTATTCATCGTGCGCTTTTTGCTTTGGAGCGTTTGAATGAAACGATTTCCAGAATTGAGGCGCAGGTATCTGAACTTAAAACCTTTGTGTCTGATACCATGACAACCCCGCCAGACGTTATTCGCAACGAAGAGTGGAAGCGGGAATTAGAGGCGGTTGACAGCGAATTGGAACGCCAGCGAGAGAAGAAAATCAGGGACGCCCAATATCAAGACAGCGTGGAATATCAGAACTACATTGAAACCATAAAAGGCGGACATTTAATCTAATGCCATTGACAATCAAAGAATGGGAAGAGCGCATTCGTCAGGCAAGCGAAACGATGCGCCCTCTTGTTAAGTTGATGAAGAAGTCCGTCCATTTCTTTTATGGGCAACAGGACATTATCTGGCATAGGGGCAAATACGTTAGAACAGAAGAATTATTCCCCACGCCAAACACTTCTGGCAAAAGCGAAGTCGTCTGCAATATTTTTCGCCCAAGAGCGAAGGCGGTTGCGGCTCGAATCATGCTTGACAAGCCGATGGTTACGGCGTTTGCGTCCTCAAACGACCTGAAACGCATTAACGCCTCGCAATACGCAAACAAGGCAATCAAGCGATGGGAATATTCGGCAGACCTTGAATCAAAGCAAAATAATTGCGCCCTGCTTTTGGTTTTGTGTGGCATTTCGTATTGGAAAATCTTCTGGAACAGGGACATAGAGGCGGAATACTTGAACCGCAATGGCGAGGTTGTAACCGGAATTATAGGCGATGTGGCTTTTGAGGTTGTGCCGCCGACAGAAATCATTCTTGAGCCGGGCAAACATTCAACGGACGAGGCTGATTGGTGGGTGCATCGAGTGGAAGTTTCCCGCAAGTTTGCGGAGAAGGCTTACGGAAAGTCTGTTTCTGCGGCTGCTGGGGACAAGTTGCAAGAAATCCGCATGGCTTATGGTTCTGATGCGAGTCTCGAAGAGAGGACATTCAATTCTGAATATGACCAGCAAAATACTGTCATTGTTTGCGAGTGTTATGAGCGGATTCGCATGGAAGGGGCTGATGGGATTCCGCAATATCAGTATAAAATAACAACCATTGACGAGACAAACGCCCAAGTATTGGCAGAGGTAACGCTGGACTACAATCCGTTTGTTCCTGTGGTTTATGACTATGTAGAGGGGACTTCGATACCGACTACGCCAGCATTTGACGCCATTTTGATTCAGGCGGAAATGAACACGTCCGTCAGGCGCATATCAGAATACATTGCCAAAACATCCGACCCGCCGCTATATGTGAACAAACTTACAACTCGTTATATCAAGGGAAGGTTTGAGCGGGGCAAGATTGTTGAGGGGTCTGGTGTTGCGCCGAGACCGATTGATTTCAAGCCGATTGACGCCGCAACGTATCAATATCCGCAACAGATAATGCTTTATCTTGACCATATTTTCGGCATTCATCAGGTATCACAGGGCATAACGCCTTACGCCGATTCGAGTGGGCGGCTGGTTCAATCGCTTCAATCGCAGGACTTGACAAATCTATCCACTGTTATCAACAACTTCAAGCGGTCATATTTGCGAGTTATTACAACAGCCCTTAAACTGGCGCAAAAGAATTACAGCCAGCAACGTCATATCGCAATTGCTGGCATGAAGGGCTATCTTGACGTGGTTGACTTCACTGGGGCGCAACTTGACGGAGGAACTGACGTGCGCCTTGTTTCTGGCGGCAATGTTCCTCTTACGCCCGACGGTCAACTATCATTCGCTTTGAACCTATTCCAATCTGGCGCATTGCGCCCAGACCGCAAGGATGAGCGCAAGGAATTGTTCAAGATGCTGAAAATCGGCGACTGGACAGAGGACGGCGACCAACTCGAACAGGAGCGGGACAACGCAGAACTTGAAAACCGCATGATGGAACAGGGCAAAGATGTCCCGCCGCAGATATTTGAAATGCACGATATTCACCTTGATATAATCGAAAAGCACATGCAAACGCAACAGTATAGGCAATTGCAACCGCAATCAAAGGCTTTGTTTATGAAACACCGCCAACTGCACAAGACGCTTCGGCTTATCAACGCAATTCAAGAGGCGCAGGAAATGCAGGCGGTTCAAATGGCTGTTTCGCTTCCCCCAGCCGCAGGCGGAGGGGCGGGTTTTACTCCTTTACCCGCCTCTCCTCCAAACGGCGAAGGCGGAGGGGGTCAAGAGCAAGAGGGCAGACAGGCAGACAATGCACAAGAATACCACAACACCGAACCCCAAGAAAATCCATCTGGCTTGCCAGCAATGGTATGAGGCGGTTAATTGTGATATAGGATGGTGATATTATGGGAAAGATTACACTCGCAGGGGCGGAGTATGACGAAAACGAAGTTCAAGCCGCTTTGAAGGCAATCAAAGACGGCAAGGCATGGGAGGCAAAGCATCATCAGCGCGGGCAGGAACTAAACCGCAAGGAACAGGAACTTAACGCCAAAATGGAAATGCTTACAAACATCATGTCAAACTTCAATCCGCAACAGTCGCAAGCGCGGCAGCCACAAATGGAAGACCCGTTTGCAATTCCAGATTTCGGGCAATATCAGAATCAGCCGAACTTTGATGACGTTGACCCGATTAAAGAACTTCAAACGCTTCGAGGGGCGTATTCAAAACTCGCCCAAATTAACAAGGCACTTATATCAGAAGTTGCCCCAATTATTGAGGAGCGAAAGGCGCAGATTGCAGAACGGCAACAGGTATCTGCGCTTCAAAATTTCACCAATGCCGTAAGACAGGAAATTCAGGCTCGCGGGCTTGACATTGACCCCGACCTTGCAGTCGGGAAAATCGTGTCGGCGGCGACGTCGAACCCTGCTTTGGCACGGATGAACCCAACGGCACTTTTGGACGCTGTAATTCCGCAAACTGCGCCACAGGCGCAAACGGCGGAAACTAACACGGCAACAACACCAAAACCCGACCAACCTCCAACGTTGCTTTCGGGCGGGAAATCTCCTGCGCTCCCATCCGAATCTGCGCTTCCTGAAATTGGAAGCAATGCCGACATAGAGCAGGTTGCGTCAATGCTGGCGCAAACATAACAAACACAGGGAGATACTACCATGTCTGGTGTTGATTCCTTAACGAATCTTAACAATATTCTGCGAACCAATTACACTGGTGCGCGTGTCTTTGATGAGGCGCAAAAACGCGCCCCCACTTGGAATCTTTTTTCCAAAGATGGGATTGTTGGCAAATGGGATGGCAAGGGCTATCGGCTCTATCAGCAAAGCAGAACCGCAAGGTCTGCCGTTGTTCGATGGGACGCCGTAACCCCTTCTGCATATCCGAGCCCCGGCGAGTCCCGCTATGGGAATCGCTATTGGGGCGTAAAGTGTGTCAAGGCTGCGATTGGATGCGGCGAGTTTTATCAACTCATCTCGTCCGGCGAAAAATATTCGGGCTTGCAGGCGTCAAACCTGATTGCATCCGAAATGAAAGCCCTGACTGACAAAATTACCGAATTGCTTAACAAGGCAGTATTCGGGGACGGCAAGGGAACTTTGGCGACCGTATCTTCGTTTTCAAATAGCACGACAGACACGGTTACCGTTGACTCAACCGCTCACCTTGAGGTTGGCATGGTTGTTGACTTTATCCGTTCTGGAGAAGAAGTTGCCAACGCGGTTGACGTAACAATCACAGCCATAACCAGCGAAACCACGTTTGAATGCGTAATTACCGGAACTCCCGCGTCTGGTGATATTATTGTTATGGCGAACTCCTACGACAAGTGTATTGATGGTTTTCAGACGTTCAAGGCGACAAGCGGGACTTATGGTGGCTCTGAAATCTCAAGCAACTATGCGTGGCAGCCGACTGTTCATTCCAACAACCAGAGCAACACGACAGACGGAAATCCGTCCAATTTCAGTTCCCTGCAATTTCTGGTGTTCAAGAACAAGATTGACCAGCGTAGCGGCAACTTCCAAGACCCGAATTACTTCATCTGCCGCCCCGAAGTCGCAGACGCCGCAATGTGGGTTCTTGCGCCAGACCGCAGGTTCACGGCAACGGAAAATTGGGACATGTATCCGAATCGGAAGAAAATGAAACTGCCCGATGGCGGAACTATCCTGATTGACCATGACTGCCCCAAGCAGTGTATCTTCTACTTCAATATTGGCGACATCAAACGTTGTCAGGTTGGAGAGCCGGGTTGGGAAGATACTGGTGGAGGCATTGTCAAGCAGACAGTTGATTCCAGCACTGGCAACTATAAAAACGAGTATGTGGCGAACTGGCGGGCTTATCTGAACCTCGTTATGGTTCAGGCGCAAAAGTTTGGCTACTTCTACAACGTTTATGGTGTCGGCGATTCTGGCTCGACCTATGGCGATTACGGCGGACTTTCCTAATTTCAAACGATGGGGAGGGGCTTTTCGCCCCTCCTCTTTTTCAAGGAGGATTTTAACATGAAACGTATTGCTCTCATCGGGTTAATCACTGTGTTTCTCGCAACAGTAGCCTATGCGCTGATTGAGCCGAAAAATGTAAATCGGGCTATTGACTGGGTTTGGAGCGGAAACATCACAACGACAGGCGATTTTACAATGGCGGAGGCGACAATAACATCCGCAACAATTACAAACCTGACGTTTCCGCTGACACAGACAATCACAGCCAACACATATTTTGATGACGGAAGTGGGGCGAGTCCGAGTCTTGTATTTCACGATGGAACGGACGAAGCCACAACGTTCACAAAGGTGGACAGTGGATATTTGACAATCACGTCAGAAGCCGCAGACGGCGTGAACATTCTTGTCGGAAATATGAAGGTTGGCAACGGGACGCCCGGACAGACAATCAACGGCGAAGATGCTTATATTGAGGGTCTGCTCGAAGTTGACGGAGTTATTTATGCTGATGGCGGCGTCTCTGGCGCGGTCAACGGCACAATCGGCGCGGGAACTCCTGCCGCAGGCGCGTTCACTACTGTCACAGCAAGCACAAGCATTAAGGTTGACGCCAATGGTTCAACCGTGTCCCAAATTAATTGCGGAACAACCACGATTGACGCTGGAACAACTGGAACAACCGTGTCGCTTACAGGCTGCACGGCGGCAACTCGCGTGTTCGTTTGCCCGACTGGCGACACTGGCTCTGCCTCGTATTTCAAGGCAACGCCCGGCTCTGGCTCATTTATCGTCAAAAGCAACGCCGACCCCTCATCGTGCGGCGTTGTTGTAAATTGGTTTGCAATCAAATAAGGAGGCGGGACATGATACAAGAGTTCACAGTAGTTGTTGCCAAAGACGGCACAACGAAATCCGAAACGCTGATTCCGCCATTCAACTCTTATCTGGTGGGGCTGGCGTGTGTAGTTCCCACGCTTGAAGACGCAACAACCGCAACTGTTACAATAACTCAACCGACAACACCTGTTCTTGCCGTTGCGTCAATTCCGCTGTGGAGTCCAGCCGCGCTTGCGTCAAAGACGGCTGGGACATATTTCACTTATGCCGCAGAAGAATCTGCCGCGCCAAAGCCGTTAAACGGCATTCCGATTCACGCCTCGCAGGGTGCGACAGTTACAGTTACCTGCAATGGGGCGCAATCAACCGCCGCAAGAACGTTCAAGTTTGTCGCGTTTTTGGAGAACTTATGAGAAGGAACGAACCGCCCGCTGGGTGCAAAGAGATAATGCCAAATGTCTTTACGCATCCTCGATTAACAGAACTCGATTCTCGCCTGCACTTCTCTTGGAACGATGACCATTGGGTTTTCTATACAAAGAGGTTCAAGGTGGGAGAGGTTGTAGAGAACGGCATTGTTTTAATCAATCAGCAGACGCCAGAATATTACGTTGCGCTCATGTGGATTCCAAAAGATCGGGGCGAGTTGAACATCGAAAAAGCCTACGAATCTTTGCGGCAAATTGACGTTCAGAGCGGACGAGGAACAAAGTGGCAAAACTATGTTGCCTTGTGTGTCGCCAGAAACGCAATCGTAGAACAAAAACGAAAAGAAGAGCGAGAAGCGGCTCATCGGCGCATTGAGGAACGAGTAGAAGCCACGATGACCGAAATGACAAAGCCCCAGAAGTTTAACGAACTTACAACGCCAGTGACGGCGGATTTAGCGAGGTAAGCAATGGGAACTCAAAGAGTTGCGCTCCTTATCAGCAAAGTTGGAAAGCGAATCAAGGAGTCAATCACCACATCGAATCCTTTGTTTGACAGCGACACTGTTCTTTCGTGGTTGAATGACAGCATTGATGACCTTTTCAACCTGTGTGTCGAGGAAAACTGGTCTAAACTCAGAAAGACAGGCTATATCAGCACAGTTGTTAATCAACAAAACTACGACCTGCCTTCTGACTTGGGGGTGCTTGAAAGCGTCTGGTGGAAGCCAGATACACAAATTTCTGCCAACGCTCTTGACTTCATTCCAAATGACGAGGCGCAAAACTACGAGAGTTCGCTCGTGGCGTCATATCCCATCGGGTGGAGTCTGCTCGAAGGCAAATTGCGTATTTCCAGTCCATCGGCAGACGCAAAGTCAAACGCGATACAATTAAATTATTTTCGCATATTGCCGCACATGCACACTGGAACGCTTTCAAGCGCATCCTCCACAACAGCAGTTTTGCCGTCAACCGCAACGCTTGGCGAAATCCCAACAATTGATGACTATCTCAACGGCGCGGACATCTACATCGTGAGCGGAAAAGGGTCTGGTCAACGCCGAACCATCACAGATTACGTTGCGGACACTCGTTCCTGCACAGTGAGCGCATGGTCAACGACCCCAGATTCTACAAGCGTCTATGAAATCCTTTGCTTCATTCCAGAGCGTTATTGTGAACTTTTGGTCATGGGCGCGGTGCGCCGTTGTGAGGGCATTGAGGACAAAGTTGCTTTCCATAACGCCGAATATCAACGCCTGCTTTATGAGTTTCAAATCGGAATCGGGCGCGAACAAATCCAAGAACTCGACTACATAAGAATCTAAACATGAAACCACCGAGAACTATAACTGTTCCTGTCAGGCTGTTTAAGGGCTTGAACACGGACGCAGACTCCGCAGACACAAACGAATCGCCCATCATTCGCAACGTGGATTACATCGGCGCAGGAAGCCGAATCAAGAGCCGTTGCGGATGGACGCGAAAGGCGAATCTGTCTCCGTCTGGCGAAAAGGCGTCTTTGTGGGTTTGCTATGTTCCAGAACTTCCGGGCAATCTTCTTGTCGTTCAGGACGCCCCAACGCTCAAAGAATACGGCATGGGGCTTCACGTTGAAGAGGACGGCTATCTGTATTGGGAAACGGTTCTGGCAAACAAGACAGTCGTCTCCGCCACAGAGTATTCAATTACTTGCGCCGACATTCCGGCAACGGATTATTCGGGCTATTATGTTGAAATCGTGAGCGGGACTGGCAAGGGGCAACTGCGGGAGATTGACACAAACGAATCGGGGAGTTTAACAGTTACAGAAGAGTGGCGCACGATACCAAACACCACATCTGTTTTTTCGATTAAGTGGCATCCAGAGGCGAAAGAATACGACACGACACATCTGGAGCGGGACAAGCATTTTTCTATTGTCAACTTCCAGAAGCGGTCTTTCATCACCAGCATGTATAATCGTCCGTTGATTTGGAAGCGGGGGCAATTGCGCTATGCTGGGATAAATGCGCCAATCGTTGCGCCGACACTTGAAGCAAGGGCTGGCGGTTCTTTGACTGGCACTTATGAATACGTTTATACCTACTGCACGCCATTGCAGGAGGACGTATATCTCGAAAGCCCGCCATCGCCAGCAACTTCAATTGTGTTAGCGGCACAAGACGCCGTATTTCAGGGCATTTCCACGTCTCACCTTGACACTTACATGGAATCGCTGTTCGTCACGCACGTAAGGATTTATCGGCGAAAAAGCGATTGGGCGACTTACAGCCTTGTGGGAACGTATGAAATCGGAGACTTTTCAACGCCAAAATTATCAACGACAAACGACTTGATTTGGGATAAGAAGATTTATCTCACTGCCGCTTTGACTGGAACTTACACAGACAAGTATTTCAGAATTACAAGCGGGGACGCCGCAGGCGTTTTGCGAAAGATTGACACGACAAACACAAGCGGCAAGGTTCTGGCAACGGCGGAGGCGATGACGCTTAAGCCGAAGGCGGGGGACACGATTGAGATAATCACTGTTGAGGACGGCGGGACAGGAACGTGCGCTGGGGCAACAAGCAAGAAAATTTTGGTTGATACCACAAATAGCAATCTGGACAAGTTGACTTGGAGAAGCGTTTCTGGAAATGCCGTTGCAAGCGTTGACGGCACTATAATAACGTTCACGGATGACATTCCAGCCGCCGGATATTCCGAAACACTTAATTATCTTTATACTTTAACCGAAAACAAAAACGCTTTGGCGTGGACAAGCAAAACAGTTGTGTTGCCTCTTTACAACAATTATTCTGGGACTGAAACTGGCAATAAGGTCATGGTTGTTGGAGGGACGGGTTGCGATGGAACGCAAATAATGAGGAGCGTTTCGGCGATAAGCGGGGACGTTGCAACTCTTGACACTGCTCTTGTAACAACTCACGACACAACTACAACGCTTATGGCTGTAAAATCTACGCAAGAATATTGCGGGGCGATTGCCTCATCTACGGCAAGCACGATTTCAAAGTCAACAAATTTCAATTTTGCAATATCTCAAACAATATCAGAACAGACTTATTTTGTTAAAATCATTAGCACGGATTCTGGGCGCAACAACCAAATCAGACTTATCAAAACCATATCTGCAACCGCCGCCTCTATTGAGATTCATGGCACGTGGGCAAGCAATCCAACAAGCGCAGATTATTATTATATTTTCTCTGCAACGGCAATGACATCACTTCGCACAATGATTGCTTGGGGAACTGCGATTCAATACGAATATAGCGAGAATGATTACACATCTACAAGTCCTTATCTGATTGTGGCAAAGAAGAGCGACACGGAATACCTGATTACGGCGATAACGAGTAAAACAACTCCTAATATAATTAATGTAAAAGACACAATATCAACTGATTATACGCAATGCAGGGCGTTCAAACTTAATCGTGTTGCCGCAACCACAAACGTTGGCGGAACGGCTGTAACGCCTCACGCAAGCACAAGCAAACTTCAATGCAACGCATTCTTCACGGGCTGGGGAAACAAATACGAATATATCTGCCATATCATCGGCGGGACTGGTGCTGGGCAATTTCGCCAAATAGTTGCCATTGATTCTGCCAATGTCATTTCTCTTGATTCTGCTTGGGACACAAAGCCAGACGCAACATCAATATTCGCCATATATCAGCCGCATCGGGCATCTTATCCTTATTCTGGATATACGTCAAGCAATACGATATTGTTTGGGACGACACTTACACAGATTCCAGACCTGATAAATATTGTCGCTGGCACAGGCATCGGCGATTCGTATTATCCAGACACAATCGATAAGATTATATTCCCAGACAGAGTTGGGTTCTATAAAATAAAAGGTTCGATTTCTACCGCTCTTGACGCCACGTCTGTTATAGGTTTTTATGACGACACGGAAGAAACAATAACCATCGGCGGCGATTACTACATGAACATGGTCAACACTGGCGTTGCTCATACAGACAGCATGGATGGCTGGAAAATAACGCTATCGAAGGCTGGGGAGGACGACCAAATAAGGAGCATTAAAAGCGCAACCACATATCCAAGCCATATAATTCTTGACGAAAATCTTGACTGGTTGCCAGACGCGACAACTACTTATGTGATTTCAAATCCAACGCTTGACGAATCTGCCACAGTCTATTGCGGTTCTGCGGACGGATGCAAGGTTGACGCCACAGTCACCGCCGACTATACAGGCTACACGGCTGTTTCTGGAAGCGAAAAGAAAGTCATTGAATCAAACGACGGCTCTTATATCAAACTCAAGGGCGAGTGGACTACGCCGCCAGTAGACGCCGCCGCCATCAGCATCTATTCTTATCCTGTTGACAATGTGAGCGACACGCTGGTGCTGGCAAGCGAAAACCTTTTAACGGACAAGGTTGTTCCGTGCGGCTTTGCCCTTGCTGTTCCTTACAACGGCAGAATGGCTTATGCTGGTGCAACTTCGTATCGCTCCGAATCCGATGATGACGTCACATGTTCAATAACAAATGCCGCCACATACGCCACGATTACAAACTTCGTCCCAAAGCGTTGGTGGGAGGGGCATGAGATTCGCTTCGGAAGCGACCCAACTTCTTATACAATCAGTTATGTGGATTCAACCAAAGTCCACTTAACAACCGCCTATGAGGGAACAACGGCGTCTGGCGTTCAGTTCAGCATCTTGGGCGGCGAAAGCGACATCTGGTTTTCTTGGAATGGATTCTCAAACGCCGAATATACTCACCCGCTTTACAATCTTAAAATAAACGCTGGGGACGGCGACATTATCACTGGCGTTGTGCCGTTTCAGGGGAGGCTGCTTGTAACAAAAAAGCGGTCAATGTATCTGGTTACTGGCGGAAACTTTGTTGACCCGCTTGACGACACGCAAGTTCCAATAACAGATTTTGAATATAGAAAGTTGCCTGTGCTTTATGGAAATGTTTCGCCGAAAACGCTTTGCGTTGACCCAAACGGCTCGGCGTGGGGCTTCGCCGGAACAGGCGGAATCTGGAATTATGATGGGACTGAAATACGCTCTTTGAGCGACAAGCGAATCACGGAGTTTTTGGCTTCGCTGGATTCGTCAAAGTTCTCGGAGGCAAGCGGCGGATTCAACCCAGAGGAAAACCGCTACTACATCGGACACTTGACCCTACAAGGCAGCACTGATTATGACATCATGCTGTGGATTGACAAGGATTTGAACTCTTGGGGCGTTTATGATAAATTGATTTGCCCTGTAATGTCATTGCTTACTTCGGGGTGATATTATGCCTGCGCCATCATTTGAAACGTTGACCGCAATCAGTTGGAACGGTGTTGACTGGCATCCGTTGCAATTGGACGGACACGACGATGAATATTTGTTCGAGTTGTCCAGCGAATCCAACGGCAACGTCAAAACAGAAATGACCGTTTGGGATTCAGAATCTCAGGATTATTACAGAACAATTTTGCGCCGAGACAGCACCAGAACAGTTTTAAGCACTTCCAGCGACTTTTTGGTCAAGTGGCAACAGACAGGAAATCGCTATGTTTGGTTCACATACATCATTGGCGAAGATGAAAACTTTTATACTGACGCCCGCTATCAAATCATAATTGAATTTGACCTGCAATCGGAAGAATTTTCTATTTACGGAACGCATTCGGCGGAAATGTGGGACGCCACCGGCGAGGACTTGGCGTCAAAGGCTGGAAACGTCGGCTCGCTTAATCGTTTCAATTGGAGCGATTTCGGCATCGTGGATGGGGCTTTTAATACCATAACCTTTGAAATAAGTGCCGCTGGCATAATGAAAATAAAAATCAACGGAACTTATGTCAAATTTGCGGACATCGTTGGCTCATATACCTATTATGGCGGATTTTCGCCAGTTTATGACGAAGTGTATTTTGACCTTGTGAACGCCGAAAACGTCCCTACGTCAACTTGGTTCAGTAGCGCAGTTTATGAGGCGGTTCATTCTGAATATCCGTATGGCTTGACCACTGGAACGATGACTGTCTGGTATAAGGGCGTAAAGGCTTTGACAGACAAGCAAGGCAGTTATGGCGTTTCGGCGGCAAACAATGAAGTTGTGATGTATTTCGGGGCGGCGGGAAACGTTGGAAAGATGGACGGCGTAAATGGGTCTGTTTATCTTGACGGCGTTTCGGCTTCCGATGGAACAATTTCTGGAACTGCGACAGAGGCAACCACAAGCACACTGACTTCAAGCGGATTCTTTACGACTGGCTCTGCGCTTAAAAACAAGTTCATAACCATAACTGGCGGGACAGGGGCTGGGCAGATTCGGCGCATAACAAGCAATACAGCAACAATAATTTCTGTTTCGCCAAACTGGACAACTATTCCCGATTCAACAAGCACTTTCAAAATAGGCGGCGTGCGTTTTCTATGGCAGTCTGGGGCTATTGACAGCAGGGCAGGCGGGGCGGTTCGTCCAGAAACGATGACGATAGACAAGGAGTCAACATCTGCAACGCCTTCCGACTTGACTGTAAGCGTCTATGAAAGCGGTTTGCATAAATACGATTTTGCCACAACCACAACCAACACAATCACAATTCCTTATACAGATTGGAACTTGCTTCACTATCGCCTGAAAACCACAGGGCGAACAAAGCGGGCAAAAATTGAGTTGCTTTCATATTTGGGCGATGAGCGGTTGACCATTAACAATCTTTCGTTGCAGGTGTTTGAGACGTTCTTATGAAAGAGTTAAAGAAATTTACGCCAACAACCATGATTGACACCATCAAGGATAAGCCAATCAAGGAGCATATTCAAGAGATACACGATTATTTGCGCTCGCTGTATCAACACATGGCAACTGCGGACGCAGAAATTCAAACAGGGACGACTACAAGCAACGTGAACATAACAAACATTACAAACAGCGCAAGCGTCAAGCCTATTGCCATTGCGTCTGACGTTATTATCGGCAACGTGGTTTATTTTGACGGCTCTGTGGCTCGCAAGGCGGACAGGACAAGCGCAAGCAAAATACCGCAAGCGGTCATCTACACCTACAAGGGGAACAATCAGTGGTATTCCATGCTTGGCGGATTCTGCCCGATTCTGGTTGACAACGGCGTCTATACGGCAAACACACGCCTATGGCTTTCTGATACGGCTGGAGTTGCCACAGGAACGCTTCCTGCTGCCACAGAGGGCACTTATGACATTTGCTTGGGATGGCTCGAAGTCGCAACAAGCGGCACGGCTGGAATTTACAGTTGCTATTTTCGCCCAGAAATAGTTCCGAGATTTGCAATGGAGGCTGTTTAATGACGAGGCGCACCGATTTTGAAAACACCATGCTGGTTCTGCTTCTCGCCGTAATTGCTATGATTATATGGCAATTCCGCATCTATGGAGCAGACTATCCCATTATATTCAGACATCCAACAAAAGGGGCAACATACGACCCGAACGGCGCAAAGGTAACAGATGCAGGCGAATTAAAAACGCCTTCTGGCTCTGTAATTTCGGCTGAAACAGACCCATTTTTCACGGCTTGGGGCTATGACTATGACAGTCTGATTAATACGCCGTCCGTAGATTATTTGACCACATCGGTCAATGCGATTCGAGCAATCAACGGAATAGTCAAGGGCGATGGGGCTGGGGTATATTCTGCCGTAACGGACAATTCAACAAACTGGAATACGGCTTACACGCAGAGGGGTTATGCGGGAACAAAGGACGTTGATGAGACGGACATTGCCGATGGGCGGTTTTTGCGATACAATTCTTCTACTGGCAAAATCGTTTATTCAACAGGCAGTTCAACAACAAACGCCGACACGCTGGACGGCTACGATTCCACATATTTTCTTGACGCCTCGCACATATCTTCTGGCACTCTTGGAACTGATTATTTTTCGGCGTATGCGGATTTGACCGCAGAGGATAAAATTGGAACAGGTGCGGCGCAGGTTGCGGCGGGAGACCACAATCACGACAGCGATTATCTGACAACATCGAGCGTGGCGGCTGGGATTGAAAGTGGTGATATTTCCAATTGGGACAACGCCTATGGATGGGGCAATCATTCGGGGCTTTATGTGCCGATTGCGAACAAGTGGCAATGGGATGGCGGGTCAACAAATCTTGTGGCGGCAACTGGAAGAACCTCTCTTGGGCTTGGGTCAATTGCACTAAAAGACGATGACGATTATTTGACATCAGACTCGGCTGTTGGGTTTAATCCAGAAAACACGATTATCGTGGCGAAGAGCGGCGGGGATTACACAACGATTCAGGCGGCGGTGGATGCGGCGACAACTGGAACGACCGTCTTGGTGTTTCCGGGCGAATACGCCGAAGAGGTGAGCATCAGCAAGGCGATTGCGCTCATCGGGACGGACAAGACCAATTGCATTATCAAGAAGAGCGTGGCGGGGAATGGCGTGTTGGGCGACCATCTGGTGACAGTTGAAACCGGCATTGCAAGTGGGGTGGTTGAGATTCGCGGCTTGACGATGTGGAACACGTATGGCAGTTATTCAAGCACGGCGTTGATGGTGCAAAGTCCAGCAAAAGTTTTTGATTGTCTGCTTATCGGCAATCAAGCAGACACGCTGGTTGTATCAGCTAGGGGAACGACATATATTGATAATTGCATCGCTATTGGATTATATGATACTGCATCAATTTTGGGGCAACTTACATCATACAACACGTATATCAATAATTGTCAAATAACGGCAACCGGAACTGGCAGCTCAAATTCGATGCCGATTTGGGTTGGCAACAATAACCTAACCGCCAATATCAGCAATTGCGATTTAATTACTGCCAGCGCAACTGGAAGCGGCATAAACGTTATGAACGATTCAGGGAAAACCATCCGCTTGAACATCGTAAATTGCCGCTCAATTAAAAGCGATTATACTCCCATGCCGCTTTTCTATCCATCCTACGGCACAGGCACAACCGCCTACATTGCTAACTGTCAATATTCCGCGCTGGGGAATGCAAACGTTACGGTGAATTATTTGGCGTCCAGCGCAATTAATACCAGCGCGGTTTCCATCGGCGCGGCGAAGTTCACAGTTGACGCTAACGGAAATATCACAAAGGTCAACAATGTTACAACGTCTTTCCCCTCTTCGCAAGGGGACGCCAACACATACCTGAAAAACGATGGGAGCGGCAATCTTTCGTGGGCGGCGGGCGGCGGCGGCGGCGCAACTGGCGACATCGAGGTTGATTCTATCATGGTTGGCACGGCGGCAGTTCCATCAAGCGGCATTGGCTCACAGGGCGACATTGCCACAAGCGGAATTTTGCGCGGAAACAGCCTTACGATAAACGGCACTTCTGTCATCACGTCTGCAAGGGCACTGCAAAACGTTACGCTTCCATCACACAATCACGCGGGAACGGACATAAACAGCGGCACGGTGGCGGACGCGAGGCTTTCAAGCAACATCCCTAAAAAAGACTCTGTGAACGCTTTCACAAATTTTGTCAGCATCGAAAAAACAGCAACGGAAAATCTGCTCACCTTGACAGGCGGGACGATTACGACTCAAAAACACGTCCTGAAAGTTACCGGAACGATGCCAGCCACAGCCGACCCCGGCACATTTAATCGCCTTGTAGAGGTTCAGGCAACGTCTGGGAACTCTGGGAGAAACGAATATCCGTTTAATATGGAACTTCGTTCTGGGGGGACGGCGTCTTGTTTCAGCGCGGCTGGGCGATTTTACAATGAAAGAGCAGGAACGGGCGCGTTGGGATTTGGTTCGTGGGGCAGCGCGTCCAACAACGGAATTGCGGCGCAGGCGGCGGCAACGACATCAGGATATAACTACGGCGGAACATTTGACGCCAGAGGCGGAGACTTAAGCGTGGGCGTTCAGGGACTTGCGACCACAGCCAAAAACTCCGCAAAGAACATCGGTGTCTTTGGAAACGCTTACAATTCTGGCTCGTCTCCTGTTCACATTGGCGGCATGTTTGCTTTGAATACGACCACAGTTCCGTCTGTTTCGGCGGCTTTACTTTGCGACAATGGGGCAGTCGCGGCTAATATATTTGTGGCGCGGGACAACGGCACGGCGAAGGTTACAATTGCGGACGGCGGAAACGTAACGCTGGAGGGCGATTTGAACGTCAAGGGAACGATTAGCAGTAATTCAAACGCTGGAATAACAGTATCGCGGTCATGGGTGGACGCCAGCGGCAACACGCACATGGTAGATGTGGTTGGCGGGCTGATAACGTCATGGGAGGTAATTGAGCCATAACGCTGATATAATCTGCTTGACGGAGACTTTTGAAATGCTTCACGAATTATCTTGTTTGGGAGGAGAACCAATGAGTATGACAGAAATCGAAAAAATTATCCTTGAAGACCTGAAAGAAATCAAAGACACACTAAAAGACCTGCCATGCTCGGTGAGAGGTGAGCGATTTGCAAAACTTGAATCAAGGGTTGACCATATTAGCGGATGGCTTAAAGGCGTTGTTGGCGCAATTTCTGGAATTATGATTTACTTGATTTCGAGGGCGATTCAAAACATCTTTGGAGGCGGGCAATGAGGCGCGATAGACTCGAACACATAGCAACTGTGATTGTTATATTAGGGCTTGTCTTTATGCTTGGAGTTTATTGCGGCGTGTTCTATTCGGTGCGGGCTTCAAATAGCGGCAAGAAATTGTATTTGAACACTTACGGATTTGTAGAGGCTCCGACCAATGACAGATGATAAGTTTTTGCGCGTTTTAATCTGGCTTGTTGTTATCGCCGCAGTGGTTTTTATGCTCTTATTTTTGAGCGGAAACTTTGACGTGTCGGTTATGGAGGGGTTGAGATGATTCTATTGCTTGTATTGATAGGGGCGGGCATCTTGACGCTGGGAATAATTGTCGGAGCGATATATTATTGCGCTGGACATTTGGACGCGGAATTTACGGATAATAGCAGAGGAGGTAAATAATATGGAAATCGCTTTAATCATTGAGATTGTTAAACTTGGGGCAATTATCATTCCTGCTGCCATTGCGGTAGTCAAGCACTTTAAGGCAAAGAAATACAAAGAGGCGATGAATCTGTCTGACGAAACGCTTAAAGGCATTGTTGCGGCGATTGAACTCATGCCCGACACGCCATTAACCAAATCCCTGAAAGCCAACATCCAAAAGATGTCAACCACGCTTGGGACGGAAAAGGACAAACTCGCTGATTTGGTCATAGTAATAACGGGGCTTATTGACGAATTGGGAATCAAGCGGGACGGCGATGTTGCGGCGGTTCTTCGGGCGGCGGATGCCATTCGCAAGGCAGATGAGATTCGCAAAAACCGCGTTGCGCCCTCGCTGACCAGCATTCTGTTCCTGTGCGGATTGTCAATCCTGCCGCTTGGCATTTTCGGCTGTTGCCCATCGCGCATAACCCGCGAAACAATTTATCCTGCAACGCCCGCCAGCGCGGCGCAAATTGTAATAGAATTTCCTGCTGGGACAAAGATTGACGACCCTATACCCGTTGAGGTTGACGGGCGGATTAATGTTGTTTCGCCGATGCCAGAAGGTTGCGCCGATAACATTTGCGAATAGGAGAAAACTATGGAAACCGATTCTATCCTCTCATTGCTTGCGGGGCTTTTCAGTTCTGCCATGTCGCAACAGAACAGCGTTTGGCAGACGAATCAACAGACATCTTTGCAGAAATGGCTTTCGGGGCAATCGTCTGAACTGCAACGATGGTTATCTGGGCAAGGGCGCGAGGAATCGGCTCTTGACAGGGCGACAAAAGAAAAACTTTCCGCCGATGAAATTGAACTGCAACGATGGTTATCTGGGCAAGGGCGCGAGGAATCGGCTCTTGACAGGGCGACAAAAGAAAAACTTTCCGCCGATGAAATCAAAGCGCAAAAGGAAATTGCGGCGCAAGCCAATTCCACTCAACAGATGATTGCGGCGATGAATAACTATCAACGGCTCAAAGAGTTGCGGGGGCAGTTGGGCATGACGTTTGGAACGAATCCTTACAAGTTGAGGTGATACTATGGGATGGTTTGACGCTTTATCTGGTATGATGAAACAAGCATCCAGCGACACGGAAACTGGCGGAACGGACACCGATTGGCGACAAAGACCTATCGTTGATGCGCCAGAGGGCGGCATTTCAAACGCTTGGAACTATTCAAGCATTCTTGCCAACAGCCCAACAAAGAAGAAAAACACTGGTGAGCAGATAAAGGGCTGGATGGACACGGCTTTTCCCGCCTATCAAGAGCAGTTTAACAAAACACTTGCGGATTATGACAATTGGAGCGGGGATGCCGAAACGGCAAAGCGTTCCACGAACTCGCAAATGTCGCAGTTTTTGGCGCAAACAGGGCAGGGCGGACAATCCAACTCGGCGCAGATGATGGCTCGAATTGCGGGGGCATTGCAAAACGCAAAACTTGAAGAGGCGCGGCGCACGTTGCAGATGGACAAACTTAACCTGATGCGCCAGAACTTTGGCGAGTTGTTTGGCTATGCCTCTTCGCTGGCAGACAAGTGGGGCAGGAGTATTCTTGAATTTTAATGGAGGCGCAAAATGACTTTTCTTACAGGCTTCGGTAATTCTGGCTCAAACTCTTACGGCTCGACCACAGGGGCAAACTCCGCGCCAGACGTGTTGTCGGCGTTCAAGGAATTTTTCTCTAATTCTGGCTGGCTGTCAAACCTGATAAAAAGCCTTTCTTCGGCAACAAATGAGGGCAAGGTTGATTTGCAATCGCAGATGAACAAGTTGCTGGAGGAGCAAAAATCATCTGACGTGTTGCGTCAAAAAGATTTGGCAAAGTATCTAACCGACCTGACGGCGCAAGCAGAAAAGGACAGAACCGCTTGGATGCAGAGCCAGTTGAGAGACTTGCTTCCACATGCCTACGGAATGTGGGCAACGACAGCTCAAGCGCAGCAGAACGCCAGAAGCAACATCCTGTATCAATCTTTGCTTTCTTTGCTTCGCGGCGACAAGATTGGAAGCACAAGCGTAAATTTCGGCAATAGGAGCAGCGATACATACAACACTGAAAACACTTACAATCAAGACACTTCGGCAAGCAAGGCATTACAAGATTTGGCTAAACTGTTTCAGTCGAAGTCTCAATAGGAGGGCTACATGGCAAGGGCAATAACTCCCGATGAAGAAACGATGAATCCAGAAACCGCTCTTAATGCGTTGGCGGAATTGTTATCCGTTGGGTGGACGCCGCCGAATCAGAAAAGCCCTATAACAACAGTGGGGGACGAATCGCTTCTTGGAACTTCAAGAGAACGTGAACTGTATTCTGGTTATAGCATACCGGTTGAAACGCACAGACCCGCGCAAGACAAAATATCAATCGGCGAATCCGACCTGCAAAACCTGTATCGCAACGATTTCTACGAAGATGTTCAAAGGCGTGAATCAATGAATGGAAGGACTCCGCCTACTCGTGGTCAATTGCACATGAGATATAATCCGTTGCCTCCCGATGAGCCAATGGCGCAACCAGAGCCGCAGAGCGGAATCATTGGGGCTTTGGGCGCATTGTTTGGCGTAGGGCAGCAACAGCAACAACCTCCAGACTTATTCAATATTGCATTGCAACAAGGCGGTTCTCTTACAGATGTTCAGGGCGGTATGCCGCCAGCCCCTATTGAAATGCTGCGGAGAATCGCGCTAAACTCTACCACTGGAGCGGCAGAACAACTCCCAGACCCGACACTTGAACAAAAGACGATGTTTAATATATTTCAAAACAGCTTGACAAGCGGTTCAATGAACGATTTTATGACCGCTCTTGATTTGAGATATAATCCGCGCCAAATGAATTACTTGCCAGAAGCGGAAAAGGCGCAAAGAATGCTTGAGCCTTATGGTCAACTTTACGCTGCTATAATGGGGAACATGGCGTCTGGCGGGAACATGGGCGTCAACGTTGGGCAGGGCGGCGTGGAAATGAAGCCCGAAAACGTTGGGACTGGTGCTTATATTGAAGAGTTGCGAACCCGCGACAGAAACAGAGCCATGAACATAAAAGAAAAAGAGGTTGGCATTAAAGACAAAAAATTTGGCAGCGAAGAGGAAAAATACAAATTTAAGAAAGATTTATATTTCGCAAACAAGGAAGCAAGCAGAATCGAAAAGGTGATTGATGCGGAGGTATATCGTGCCGCAAAAGTCGGAGAGGATGTTGAAGATGACAAAGTTTTGCCGTATTATGACCCGCAACTTAAAAAGCGATTGACCTACAAAGAAGCCATTGAAAGATTGTCTTATTGGCGTAATTTGCTGGCTGACGAAGATGGCGAAGAGTCCAAAACGGAAAAACCTCTTCCACGAAACATGCAATTTTTGAGACAATAGGATTGCCCAATGACAAATACTTTTTATCCTGATGACGAACCCACACTGTTTAGCGGATTGCGCCGATTGCTTGGCGAATACCCAACGGATTTTGACGTAACCAAAGCCGCCATTGAAATGCGGAAAAAGTCAATCCCGCAGATACCACAAGCGCAGCCAACGCCCGATTCAATCGCCATTGACGCCATGAATCTTGCTCGTGGCGGGCAACCGCTTATTGCCCCGCAACCAGAAACCACAACAGCCGCGCCGCAAGCGGACGTCTTTGGTTTAATAAAAGACGCTTACAGCGCATATCAAAAAGCGCACATATTTGAGCCGCAATTAAGAGATATTGGAACGGCAATTAAAGCAACACCAGAAGTTGGCAAGGGGATGTGGAACAGAATAGTTGATTGGGCAAATACGGCGGATTATATAACATCTATCCCTTATCGAAAAATTACTGGAGACCCTCTAACTCCGCTGAAACATCTTGGCGCACCGCCAAAATTTGCTGACCCGCCAACAACTCAATCGCCAAACGGCAGTTTTGAAAACGTTCAGCGCAGATTATTGCGAGGAACTGGCGCAAACGTAATTGATGCTCCGATATTTACAACACTGATGGGCGGAATTAGCAATGCGATTCCTTTTGGGAACGTCGCAAGAGCGACCAACATTCCAGAAGGAATAAAGATGGCACTAAACAATGCGATTGCCATTTATGCAACACAGGGCGCAATGGCGGCGACACAAACGGCTGGAAGCGGTGGAAACATTAAGGAAATCGGAAGGGCTTTCGTTGGAAATACGCCGAAAGAGGCGATGCGCCGATTGGCATTTGCCGCAACTGGCGGGGCTGATACGCCGCTTTATCATTTATTGATTCCTGCTATTTCAATACCTATTGTTGGCGGGGCTTTGTTTGCCGTTGACAAGTGGGGAATTGGAATGGATTCCGTTGAAGCGGTTGAAGATGTTATTAAGTCCTTGATATTTAATAGGGCTTGGAAGGGCGGAAAAAGACCATCGTTCGGTGACGCAATCTACGATGAAACCGGCGACCCAAATCTGGCGGTTCTCGGCGAACTTTCGTCAACAAAGCCATACGAATTAGAATTAAAACAACACCTGCAAAGCATGAACAAGTTTGGAATTACCGACAAACTTTGCAAACAATACGGAATGACGCCAGAAGAGACGAAGAGTTTCAAGTCAGAATTGTTGTCATTTACCGAAGATTACCTAAACCGCGCCGCAAATTGGGTCGGCAATGCGGCAAAGCAGGCGGCGAGCGGAAAACGGCTGGGGATGGGGCTGGGCGGAATAAACATTGAGGGCGGGAAAAGCATTGAAGAGATAAAGGAAGGACTTCCGTCAGCGAAAGATTTTGCCGAAAACGCACTCAAAAAAACATTTCCAAAAACTCGCGCCTCCGAAGAAATCGCTGATGAGCGATGGCGCGAATATGGCGATTACGAAAAAAAAGGTTCGGAGGCGTATCTGAACCTTAAAAAGCAAGAGGCGCAAGGCAAAGCCGAGCGCATGGAACAATTCAAGAAAGACGTCCGCGCCGCCCTATCAGACCTGTATCTTCCTCCAAGAACGCCAGAAGAGAATTTGAAGCGCGAAATGGTTGACGAAGCAACACAGAGCGTTGACCAAGTGTCTGTTGCGCCCCAGAAGAAAACGCTTGCCGAACTCGCCGCAGAGAAAGAGCCGCCGAGAGAGTTGGACGAAGATGACAAGGCGTTTGCCGATGTTATCGCAGAGCAAATAAGCCTGTCAGCAAAGCGAACAAATCCCGCATTTTCCGCAACAGAGCAAGTGTTAAAAGAAGAGATTGTAAATAAAAGTGAAGAACAAATAAAGGCGGACAACGAACGGGTAGCGAAACGTCTAAAAACACAGGCAGGCGAAGGCGGCGTTCCTCCGACCAAGCCGCCGAAAACATCTACCAGCGCAGGCAGAAGCGAATCGCCGAAGTCAGAGCCGCAAAAGCCGCCGTCAAAAGAGGCGAAGGCGAAAGCAAAGGCGATTGTCGAACAAAACATATCACCAGCATCAAAGAAGAACATCGAAAACGCCAAGACGCCAGAAGGCAAAGAAAGAGCGATAGACGCCGCCGCAAGCCAAATCGTTGCCAAAGCGTCTAAAAACGCCGCCGATGAGCGATGGCGCGAATATGGCGATTACGAAAAAAAAGGTTCGGAGGCGTATC
>ERZ724503.93-NODE-93-length-28276-cov-17.981893_pt1 | contig 28276 bp, 23 predicted proteins | sample MGYA00376036_ERZ724503 | MGnify/ENA primary metagenome ERZ724503 (study PRJEB28724, sample SAMN07190885) | wastewater metagenome | isolation source: influent of sewage treatment plant in Hong Hong | place: Hong Kong | collected 2016-03-17 ...
CATCCGGGTGGGGGAGACGGTGCTGCGGGACGGCTTCGTCTTCACCGATCTGCTGCCCGCCACCGCCTAGTCGCGATTGGACTCCCGCTCGCCCTTGTCGTCGTTGTAACGCAGGGCGATCTCGTGGAACTGCTGGTGGATGCGGGCAAAGGCGTCCGTGATGTCGGGGTCGAAGTGATTGCCTCGTCCCGCCAGTATGATCGGCACCACCTCCTGGTGGGACATGGCAGCCTTGTAGCAGCGCTTGCTGATGAGGGCGTCGTACACGTCGGCCAGCGCCATCAAGCGGGCCGAGAGCGGGATCTCGTCACCGTGCAGGCCATAGGGATAGCCGGTGCCGTCCCACTTTTCGTGGTGGTAGCAGGCGATCTCCTTGGCCAGTCGCAGAAATTCCACCTCTACCCCCAGCGCCTCCTCGGCATGGACGATGGCCTCCTTGCCGAGAATGGAGTGGTGCTTCATCTGGGCAAACTCGTCCGCATCCAGCTTGCCAGGCTTGAGCAGGATCCGGTCTGGCACGCCGACCTTGCCGATGTCGTGCAGCGGGGCCGATTTGAACAGCAGATCGATGGTCTTGGGGGTCAGCTCTGCACGAAAGCGGGCATGCTCGCAGAGGGTCTCCGCCAGCAGCCGCACATAGTGCTGGGTGCGCAGGATATGGTTGCCGGTCTCGTTGTCGCGGGTTTCGGCAAGAGAGGCGAGGGAGTGGATGGTGATGTTCTGGATCAGTTCGTTCTCCCGGGTGCGCCGCTCCACCTCCTGCTCCAGAAAGGCGTTCTGGTCGTGCAGCAGATCCCGCGCCGCTTTCAGCTCCAGGTGGTTTCTGACCCGGGCCAGCACGATGGCGGGGGTGATCGGCTTGTGGATGTAGTCGACGGCTCCCAGCGCCAGGCCGTGCGCCTCCGCACTCTCCTCCACCTTGGCGGTCAGGAAGATCACCGGGATCTCCCGCACCTGCGGCATCTCCTGCAGCGCCTGCATTACCTGATAGCCGTCCATCTGGGGCATCACCACGTCGAGCAGGATCAGATCCACCCGGGTGCCGGCCGAGAGGATCTCCAGTGCCCGCTGGCCGCTGATGGCGACCTTGACCCGGTAGTGGGGGCTGAGCAGGGCGCTGAGCAGGGAGAGGTTCTCCGGTGTGTCATCGACCACCAGCAGGGTGGGTTTGGTATCGGGATCCAGCAAGTTGAGCATGATGGCGCCTCACTCTTGGTTGAACAGATCGGGTTTGAGGGCCCGGACTTGTTGCAGATATGCCAGGGCATCGGCGAAGCGAAAACGGGTCATGGCATCGTGCATGGCCGGTGCTGCCTCGCCCAGCAGGGGAGCGAGCCTGGCCTGATTGCGCTGGAACAGGATGAAGGCTTCCGCATCGTCTTCCAGCAGCAGCCCGGTCAGCTGGTGCAGCAGGGGGGCCAGCTCGGCGGGGGTAGCCTCCGGCAAGCCGGGGGTGGCAGGGGCCGGCAGCAGAGTCAGCAGGCTGGCGGCCAGTTGCTGCTGCTGTTGCAGCCCCAGCTCGGCCAGCGGCAGCAGGCTGGTGGCATCGTCTCCCCGGGCGAGGGCGCTCTCCAGCCGGGCCGAGACATCCTGCAGCGACCCGGCCCCCAGCGTTGCGGCTATGCCCTTGAGGGTATGGGCCTGTCGATGCGCTTCTTCCCGGTCATTCGCCTGCAGGGCGGCCAGCAGGGTTTCCATCGGCTGACTCCCCTGGCGGGCGAAACGTTGCAGCAGATCCCGATACCACTCCCAGTTATGCATCAATCGTTGCAGGGCTGGCTCGGCGTTGAGCCCGAACGCCTGCAGCTGTGGCAGCAAGGCGGTGGCGGGTGATGCGTGTGAGGCAGTGAGCGTGCTGTTGACCTCGCGGCTGAAGGAGGTTGCCCAGCGCTGCAGGGCCGCATACAGCCTGTCGGGGTCGATGGGCTTGGCAATGTGATCGTCCATCCCGGCAGCGAGGCAGCGTTCGCGGTCACCGGCCATGACGTTGGCCGTCATCGCCAGGATCGGGGTGTGTTGCCCGATGCCTTCCCGCTCGCGCAACAGCCGGGTGGCGGCCAGGCCATCCATCACCGGCATTTGCATGTCCATCAGGATCAGGTCGTAGTGGGTCTGGGCCACCATCTCCAGCGCGATGGCACCATTGCCGGCGATGCTGACATCGGCACCGATCGCCCGCAGCAGCTCCAGCGCGACTTGCTGATTGAGCTCGTTGTCTTCCGCCAGCAGGATCCTGAGTCCGTCGAAGCGGTAGCGATGGGCCACCTGCGGTGGTTTGAAGGTGAGTGAACTGGTTTGCTGGCCAAACAGGCCGATGACGGTATCGAACAGCACGGAGGCGCATACGGGCTTGACCAGCACCCGATCAAAGCCGGCGGCATCGGCCTGGCGAAAGACCTCTTCCCGTCCGTAGCCGGTCACCATGACCCGATAGGGACGCGGGCCCATGCCGCGGGCGATGAGGCGGCGACCGGTCTCGATGCCATCCAGCCCCGGCATGTGCCAGTCCAGCAATACCACTTCGTAAGGCTGTCCCTCCTGCTCGGCGCCGGCGATCATCTGTAGTGCCTGCTGGCCCGACTCGGCGGTGTCCACCACAAAGCTCATGCTGCGCAGCAGGGCGGCCATGATGGTGCGGGCGCTGGCACTGTCGTCGGCCACCAGCATGCGGCGCCCGCGCAGATCCAGGCTCGGCAGATAGCGGGATCTGCGCCTGCCCCTACCGAGTCGGGCGGTAAACCAGAAGGTGCTGCCCTGGCCTGGTTCGCTCTGTACCCCCACCTCGCCACCCATCAGCTCGGCCAGTTTGCGGGAGATGGCGAGGCCGAGGCCGGTGCCGCCGTACTTGCGGGTGGTGGAGCTGTCCGCCTGCTGGAAGGACTGGAACAGCCGCTGCTGCTGCTCCTGGCTCATGCCGATCCCGGTGTCCTGTACCGAGCAGTGCAGCAACACCTCCTGGGGTTGTTTCTCCAGGCAGCTGACCTTGACCAGGATCTCCCCCTGCTCGGTGAACTTGACCGCGTTGTTGGCGTAGTTGATCAGGATCTGGCCGAGGCGAAGGGGATCGCCATAGAGCAGGGTGTCGAGCTGGTGATCGACCTCGAACAGCAACTCTATGCCCTTGGCTTCCGCCTTTTCGCCCACCAGGGTGGCCAGATTCTCCAGTACATGGTCGAGATCGAATTCGATCCGCTCCAGATCCAGCTTGCCGGCCTCGATCTTGGAGAAGTCGAGGATGTCGTTGATGATGCCGAGCAGATGCTGGGCCGAACGCTGGATCTTGCTGACATAGTCGAACTGCTGCGGATCGAGCCGGGTCTGCAGGGCGAGATGGGACATGCCGAGGATGGCGTTCATGGGGGTGCGGATCTCGTGGCTCATGTTGGCGAGAAAATCGCTCTTGGCCCGGGTTGCGCCCTCCGCCAGCTCATAGGCCACTTCCAGCTCCTGGTTCTTGGCCTGCATCACCGCAAACAGCTCGTCCCGGGTCGGTTCTGCGAACTGCTGCTGCATCTGTTGCAGCAGCAGTTCATCGGGCCCGCGGGGCAGGCGGTAGACCAGGGCGATGGCGTTGTCCGCGTGCGCGACCAATCGGATGCCACATGAATGGCGGCCGTCCGGCTCGGGGGGGATGGGGGCGTCAGCGGAGAGCGAGAGCCACAACTCCTGTGTGCTAGGCTCCAGCCACAACTGCAGTTGCAGCGGCTCTGTGTTCGCCACCAGCTGGCGTACCAGCTCGGAGGTGGCGCCCGCCAGCGGTGCCACGAAGGTGGGACTTCCGTCGAGGCAGGTGAGTACCTGGATCACCTTGCGCCGGGCGGTGAGTGCCGCCGCCGGGCCTGACAGCAGGGTTTCGCCGATCAGTTGCCGCATCTAGTCCTCCTTTCCTGCCAGCACGCGCAGCACGATGCAGCTGGCATCGTCGGTGCTGCGGCCACTGTGGGCGATCACCTGGCGTGCCAGCTGGGCGGGCTCGGCGGCCAGATCCAGCGCACCGTCGCGCAGGTTGAGGGATTCGCTGATACCGTCCGAATAGAGCATCACCACGTCCCCCGCGACGAGTGGCTGGCGCTGCAGCAAAGGGGTGGGGAAACGCTCCCCAAGCACCCCGTCGCGGGAGATGCCGCGCCAGGGTTCGTGGCCGCGCAGGCAGATGCGGGTATTGCCGATGCCGGCATAGCTCAGCTCACCCCGTTCGCCGTTGACCAGGGCCACGCCGGCGGCGGCGCCCCGGGTACCGATGCAGTGCTGGTGCAGCAGTTGCAACAGGCGGGCCGGTTCCTGCTCGTGGGTTTGCTGCAGCGCTGCCTCCAGCACCTGTACCAGCTTGTTGGCCGAGGCACCGTGGCCGCTCACGTCGATCAGGATCAGCGATACCCCCTCCGGCCCCGGTCGGATGAAGGCCAGATCACCGGAGACCCGTTCCGGATAGCAGGGGCGGTTCTCGCTGGCCCATGCCAGTTGCAGGCCGGCGTGCAGCTGGCCTGTGCAGGCTAGGGGAGCGATTGGCCTGGATACCAGAGGGGCCGCGCCCAGCCACTTGCGGGCCTGTACCAGAGTTCCCCCTTCCGGCGGGGTGCTGATGGTGAGTTCCGACATCATGCGGCGCACGCCGGGCAGGCCTAGCCCCAGGGTGCCCGAGGTGCTGTAGTGGTCCTGCATGGCCTGATGCACATCCCCAATGCCGGGTCCCTGATCGCGGGCGATGATGTCGATGCAGGGACGCCCGCTGGGATGGTGGAGGGTGAGGGTGATCTCCCCCCGCTCGGCGTATTTCAGGATGTTGCTGCCAAGCTCGGAGACCACGGTGGAGAGCATGGCACGGTCCACCTCGGACAGGTTGGCGATGAAGGGGAGGCGGCGTACCGCCATCACCGTCAGGTGCAGGTCGATGTCGTGGCGCAGCGGGTAGCTGGCTTCTTGAAGGCTCTGTTCCAACTGCATGATGCGCTACTCCTCATCCTTGAGCGTCCTGCGAACATGGGCGAAGGCATCGTCCATGTCGAGAAAGCAGCGCAGCGGCCCGGGCTCGGCATCGGCCAGCGCCAGGAAGGCGGCGATCCCTGCATTGAGCCCAACCAGCAGACAGACGGCACCGAGCAGGCGGCACACCTCGGCCAGTTTGCGTACCTGCCTGAATTCGTGGTGATCGAGCAGCATGACCCCGGAGAAGTCGAGCAGTACCGCGTGCTGGCGGCCCAGCATCAGCCGCTGGGAGAGGGCCTGCATCAGTTGCTGCATGCCCTCGTCACCGAGGTCGGGGCGCATGCTGACCACGATGCAGTCGGCCACGTCGGCGATGCCCAGATCATTGTTGAGCAGCATGCATCTCTCCTGGAGGCCTAAAGGGTGGATCCGACCCGCTTGAGGGCTATCTCGAAGGCATCCCGCAGGGTCGCCGTGGTGCGGATGTCGCCGACAGAGACCCCCAGCTCCACCATGGTGCGGTCGCCTTGGTGATCTTGATCAGCTGGTTGGCGACGCCGGTATCCACGGTGGCGACTCCGGCGATGTCCAGTACGAAGACCCGGGCCCGGGTCTCGGCAATCTTGGTGAGCGACTTGTTCATCACGTCGGCGGTACGCATGGAGTCGATGATCCCCACCAGCGGCAGCAGCAGGATCCCGTCCCAGATGGGGGTGACCGGGGTCGACATCTCCTGCAGCGACTTGTGCAGCTCCTCGCGCACCCTGGCGGCCTCTTCCGCCTCCTCCATGGCGCGCTTGAGCTGGTGATGCTGTTCTACTTGGGCTGTGATGTCGGTGGCAAACTTGACGATCTTGCTGGGCTTGCCGGTGAGATCCAGCACCGGGTTGTAGGAGCCCTGGATCCAGATCTCTTCACCCTGTTTGCCGATTCGGCAGAACTCTCCCGCCAGGAATTCACCGCGGCGCAGGGTTTCCCAGAAGGTGCGATAGTCGGTCGACTGGGCGTAGTCGGGATCGACCAGCAGCCTGTGGTGCTGGCCCTTCAGCTCTTCCAGCTGATAGCCCACTGTCTCCATGAAGCGGGCATTGGCATCGAGGATGATGCCATCCAGTGAAAACTCCACCTTGCCCATGACCCGGCTCAGGGCGTTGAGCTGCCCCTCGAAGTTGGCGTTCATCTGCTTCTGTTCGGTCAGGTCCATGGTGTATTCGATGACCTGAACCAGCGCGCCCTGTTCGTCCAGCAGGGGGCTGCAACTGCCTCGCAGCCATATGTCCCGCCCCTGCCGATCCCGGCGGCGAAACTCTCCCTCCTGTGCCTGCCCCGTTCGCAGCGCCTGCCAACGGGCGGCCTCGTCGGCGGATTCTGCTGCCTCCGCGGGGAACAGCATGCTGTAGTGCTGACCCTTGAGCTCGGCCAGCTGGTATCCCATGATGGCGAGAAAGCGGGGGTTGGCATCCAGAATCAATCCGTCTGGCGCGATCTCGAGCCGGGCCATCAGCTGGTCGACGGCCTCCAGTCTGGCCTGGGATGAAGCGGGAGTGACAGTATTCGAATGGGCAGCTGCGGTGTGCACGTCCATGGCATCTCCGGTAAATGGTGCAATTGATTTGAATGCCATTAGAAGGCGTACAGCAGTTATAGCCCACCGGGGCGAGAGCGGGGGACAAGAAGTGCCGAAAGAGCCTGCTGGTAGGGGGGGCTTGGGCCTGGAGAGTTCGTCATGAACACCTTATATCGGGATTAATGTCATTATCGCCCCGCTTTGCCCTGGTTGCCGCCAGCCTGACCCTGCCCGCCGTGACAGTCGAAATCCCGACCAGCCCCGCCGGTGTCATTGCGGTGAGCCTGGCCCAGCAGGCCCCTTTCACTGGGTGTCGGTGACGCAGATTGCCAGGAGCCTGGATGGGCTGCTGCCGATGGCGGTGGGTTTCGACATCGACGACACCCTGCTCTTCTCCAGCCCGGGGGGCTATCGCGGCAAGCAGGCGTTCTCCCCCAATGGTGAGAGCTACCTGAAGAATCCGGCCTTCTGGGAGAAGATGAGCAACGGCTGGGACGCGTTCAGCGTGCCGAAAGAGGTGGGCAAGGCGCTCATCGCCATGCACTTCCCGCGCGGCGATCACATCTACTTCGTCACCGGCCGTTCGGCCAACTCCACCTACTTGCCCCTGCCGCTGGCTGGCGCATGGGAGGAGGAGGTGATCGTCAACTCCCTGTACTGAGGTTCCCATGCATGGCAAAAGGGCCGGATCCTGTCAGGTTCCGGCCCTTCTTTTGGGCGTCTAGCGGGCGGCGAAGGTGTCGCAACTGGCGGGCTTGCCGCTGTCAAAACCGCGTTTGAACCAGGCGAGGCGCTGGGCCGAGGTGCCGTGGGTGAAGCTGTCGGGAACGACCCGGCCCTGACCTTGCTGCTGCAACCTGTCGTCGCCTATGGCCTGGGCGGCATTGAGCGCCTCTTCCAGATCGCCACGCTCCAGCACCTGCTCTTTTTCCATGTAGTGGCCCCAGACCCCGGCGAAGCAGTCCGCCTGCAGTTCGAGCTTGACCGACAACCGGTTCTGGGCGACCTGGCTCAGCCCCTGTTGCTGCTGGCGCACCTTGGTGGAGATGCCGAGCAGGTTCTGCACGTGGTGGCCCACTTCGTGGGCGATCACATAGCCCTGGGCGAAGTCGCCGTCGGCCCCCAGCTTGTCGCGCATGTCCTGATAGAAGGAGAGATCGATGTAGACGGTGCTGTCGGCCGGACAGTAGAAGGGCCCCATCACCGACTGCCCCTGGCCGCAGCCGGTGCGGGTCGCACCGCGATAGAGCACCAGTCTGGGGGCCTGATAGTGGTTGCCGCTTTGCTGGAACATCTCACCCCAGGCGTCCTCCGTGGAGGCGAGCATCACCGAGGTGAAGCGGGCGAGGGGATCGTTTGCAGCCTGGGACGAGTTCTGACGCTGGGGCTGGCTCTGCGGGGCCGGATCCTGCAGCAGGGGGCCGAGGTCCACGCCGTAGTACCCCGCCACCATGATCACCACCAGCAGGATCAGACGCCCCTTGCCACCGATGGGCAGGCCGCCGCCCCCGTTGCCGCCGCTTTGCTGGCGTCGGTCTTCCACATTGTTGCTCTCACGGCGATCTTGCCAGCGCATATCCCCATACTCCCGTCATTGGTGGTGGCAGTAATGATAATGGCTGGCGCCGGGGCTTGCCTAATCGGCCCGGGTCATTCGGCCCAGGGCATCTCGGGCAGGCTGTCGAGAAACTCGCCGTAACGGACGAGGTTGAAGGGGCCCTGTTCGGCTTCCATGGCCATGAGTTCGGCGCCCAGGGCGCAGGCGATGTATTGCAGCGCCTCTTCCCGCGGGGTGCCCTTCATCACCAGGCGCATCAGGGTCGCTTTCACCTGGAGGGGATGGCCGTCGGCGAGCTGGTTCTCCACCATCTCCAGCAGTGTCTCTTCATCAAAAAATTCGGGGGTATCGGTCATGGCCGTTCTCCTGCCTGTTCCATGGGGTGGGCAGTATAGCGGGGACGCGGCTCCCGGGGGCGAAAATATCCTCCGGGTCTTGCCAAGGAAGCGGGGCGGGAGCAGTCTTGGACACTCTCTACTGCCGAACGAGCCCATGTCATGATCCTCTCCGAGCGCCTGGAACTGCGCAAACTGACCATTGTCGATGCCCCCTTCATTCTCGAACTGCTCAACGATGGTGATTTTCACCGCTACATCGGCGATCGCGGGGTGCGTACCCTGGCGGATGCCGAAAACTACATCCAGCAGGGGCCTGCGGTCAGTTATGCCCGCTACGGTCACGGACTCTATCTGGTGGTGCGGCGGGAAGACGGGGCCAGGCTCGGCATCTGCGGTCTGATCAAGCGCGATACCCTGCCCTGTGAAGACATCGGCTATGCCTTCCTGCCCGCCTGGCGCGGCCAGGGCTATGCCATCGAAGCCGCGCGGGCGGCCATGGCAGATGGCCGTGAACGGCTCGGCATCGAGCGGGTGGTCGCCATCGTCACCCCGGGCAATGAGCGCTCGGTCCGGCTACTCGCCAAGCTGGGGCTGAGTCAGGGTAAACGGGTCAGGCTGGGAGCCGGCGAGGAGGAGTGCCTGCTGCTGGAGGCGCCGGACAAGGAGACTTGCGGGGTCTAGTCATCGCTCGGGTGGTGGGGCCATGCAGACTATGACGTCAGGCAAGGAGGCCGCCGTGAGTTGCGGCCTGTCTGCATCGGGCGCTGCCTGGGCAGGCCGGATCAGTTGAGCTCTTCGATGGAGAACTCGCCGGCGATGCCATCACAGGAGATGGCGAAGCCGCCGCTGAAGCGGGTGCTGAACTGGATCAGGAACGCATCGTCGTCGTGTTCTTGCACGGGCAGGTTGATGGGTTTGCTGCGACGCAGGGGTTTGCGGATCTGTACGTGTTTCATCATGGTATTTCTCTATATAAATTAAGTGTTTGCTCCTTGTATTGGCAAATGTCAGGTCAATGGGCGCGGTCAGCACGATGGCGGACGAGCGCGCAGGAATACCCAGCCCGGTTCAGGGGCGTCTGCACTTTCAAGGAAGGCGCCAAGGACCACGCGGATGCATGATGCTACTTGGGAGTGGGCAGATCGGGTCTGCACCGTGAGAGCCGGGCAACGCAGGCAGACAGCCTGAACGGTTCTCAAGGCGAGTAAATCAGAAGAAGGTTATGCGGGTACTGGCAGGATTCATCGTGAGGTGAAGCATTGCGAACATAATCAGGGCTGATTAACTAGCCGGCGCGCATTCTCTCCTCGAAATGTGTAAAAAGCAAACACTAATTGTGCGTTCACCCAGTCATTCCCTGTTTTTCACGGCCACGGGGACGGCAAAAGGGCTCCCGAGGGAGCCCTTTTCATTGCCGGTCAGGGACGGGCTCAGGCGTCGCCGCAGGCCTTCTTGGCGGCGGTGATCATGGGGGTAATGGTCATGCCCTGTACCACGATGGAGAACATCACCACCGAGTAGGTCATCACCAGGATCACCTGGCGCAGATCGACGTTGTGCTCCGGGATCATCATGACACCGGATGGCAGTGCCAGGGCCATGGCCATGGCCAGACCGCCACGCAGGCCGCCCCAGGTGAGGATGCGCACCGAGAAGGTGTTGTAGCTGCGGAACTTGCGGAACGTCACATAGGGCAGGGAGACGCTGATGAAGCGGGCAGCCAGGCAGAGCGGCACCGCGATGACCAGCAGGATCCAGTCGCGCCAGTCGAGGTCCAGCAGCACCAGTGCCAGACCGATCAGCAGGAACAGCAGGGCGTTGAGGAACTGATCCATCAACTCCCAGAAGTGATCCAGGTGGTGCTGGCTCTGCTCGGAGAAGCCGGAATGACGGGTCCAGTTGCCGATCATGATGCCGGTCACCACCATGGCCAGGGCGCCGGAGACGCCGATCATGTTGGCGAAGGCGAAGCCCGCGGTCGGGATGCAGAGGGTCAGCAGCAGCTCCAGGGAGCCGTCGTCGGTGGCGCTGATCATCACGTGGGCGATGAGACCCAGCACGGCACCGAACAGGATGCCGCCGAGAGCCTCATGCAGGAACAGACCGGCCACGCTGCCGAAGGTGGGCTCCACGCCGCCAAAGGCCACGGCAAACACGGTGGCGAAGATGACCAGACCGACACCGTCGTTGAACAGGGATTCCCCCTCGATCTGGATGGCGATCTGGGGTGGCGCCTTCATCTTTTTGACGATGGCCAGTACGGCGATGGGGTCGGTGGGGGAGATCAGGGCACCGAACAACATGCAGTAGACCAGCGGCACATCCCAGCCCAGCAGCTTGGCGATGAACCAGAAGCCGTAGCCGATGAGGAAGGTGGAGAGCAGGGTGGCGGCTATGGCCAGAATGGTGATTTCCCACTTCTGGCTACGCAACGCCTTGAGGTTGATGCCAAGCCCGCCGGCGAACAGCAGGAAGCCCAGGATCCCCTTCAACAGGAAGTTCTGGAAGTCGATGCTCTCCATGGTCTTGATGGCGAGAGGCTCCAGATTGAACCAACCCAGTTTGCCAAACAGCACCAGCAGCGCGGAGATCAGCATGGAGCCCGCAGTGATGGCGATGGTGGTCTGGATCTTCACAACATACTGGTTGGCAAAGGCGATGAAGATCGCCAACGCTGCCAGGAAGCAGAGTGTGTAGTAGACGCTCATAGTTATTTTTCTCTTTGGTAAACAGCAAGCACGTATCCCTCTTGAGGACGGGCATAGGGTACTCCCGGGTTAGATCATGCTCATTACCTATTTATGGTTATATTTAATCGTCACCACGGACAGATAGACGGCTAGATTTCCATTTGATTTGATTGCTGCTAGGATGGGCATCACGCAGTTGCATGGATGTAAGGGGTACGAGCGGTGTCGAGCAGAGAGTCGAACAAGAAAGCAGATGTCACAACCAGGCTGGAAGCCTGTCTCAAGGAGCGGATCCTGATCATCGACGGGGCCATGGGCACCATGATCCAGGGTTACAAACTCGGTGAGGCGGACTATCGGGGGGAGCGGTTTGCCGACTGGCATACCGACATCAAGGGCAACAACGACCTGCTGGTGTTGAGCCGTCCCGCCGTCATTCGCGAGATCCACGACCAGTATTGTGCCGCCGGGGCCGACATCCTCGAGACCAACACCTTCAACGCCACCCGCATCGCCATGGCGGACTACGAGATGGAAGCGCTCTCGGCCGAGATAAACCGGGAGGCGGCCCGCCTGGCCCGCGCCGTGGCGGACGAGTGGACCGCCAAGGACCCGGCGAAACCGCGCTTTGTGGCAGGGGTTCTGGGCCCCACCAACCGTACCGCCTCCATCTCGCCGGACGTGAACGATCCGGGCAAGCGCAACGTCACCTATGACGAGCTGGTGGCCGCCTACACCGAATCGACCCACGCCCTCATCGAGGGCGGTGCCGACATCATCCTGATCGAGACCATCTTCGACACCCTCAACGCCAAGGCGGCCGCCTTCGCGGTGGACCTGGTGTTCGAGGAGCTGGGTTACAGCCTGCCGGTGATGATCTCCGGCACCATCACGGACGCCTCCGGTCGTACTCTCTCGGGCCAGACCACCGAGGCCTTCTACCACTCCCTTCGCCACGTCAAACCGGTCTCCTTCGGCCTCAACTGTGCGCTGGGGCCGGACGAGCTGCGCCAATACGTGGAGGAGCTGTCCCGCATCAGCGAGACCCATGTCAGCGCCCACCCCAACGCCGGTCTGCCCAATGCGTTTGGCGAGTACGATCTGGACGCGGTCGAGATGGCGGAGCATATCCGCGAGTGGGCTTCGAGCGGCTTTCTCAACCTGGTGGGCGGCTGCTGCGGCACCACCCCGACCCACATCCGTGCCATGGCGGACGCCGTGGCGGGCATCACACCCCGCGCCCTGCCGGATCTGCCGGTGGCCTGTCGGTTGTCGGGCCTGGAGCCTCTCATCATCACGGCGGACTCCATGTTCGTGAACGTGGGTGAGCGGACCAACGTCACCGGCTCGGCCAAGTTCAAGCGCCTCATCAAGGAAGGGCTCTACGACGAGGCCCTGGATGTGGCCAAGCAGCAGGTGGAGAGCGGCGCCCAGATCATCGACATCAACATGGACGAGGGGATGCTGGACGCCGAGGCGGCCATGGTGCGCTTCCTGAACCTCATCGCCGGGGAACCGGACATCGCCCGGGTGCCGGTGATGATCGACTCCTCCAAGTGGGAGGTGCTGGAGGCGGGCCTCAAGTGCGTGCAGGGCAAGCCGGTGGTCAACTCCATCTCCATGAAGGAGGGGGAGGACAAATTCATCGAGCAGGCGAAACTGCTGCGCCGCTACGGCGCCGCCGTCATCGTCATGGCGTTCGACGAGGTGGGCCAGGCCGATACCCGGGCCCGCAAGTTCGAGATCTGCCAGCGCGCCTACCGCATTCTGGTGGACCGCGTCGGCTTCCCGCCGGAAGACATCATCTTCGACCCCAACATCTTCGCGGTGGCGACCGGCATCGACGAGCACAACAACTACGCGGTGGACTTCATCGAGGCGGTGAAGGACATCAAAACGCACCTGCCCCACGCCATGATCTCCGGCGGCGTCTCCAACGTCTCCTTCTCCTTCCGTGGCAACGAGCCGGTGCGCGAAGCCATCCACGCTGTCTTCCTCTACCACGCCATCAGGAACGGCATGGACATGGGGATCGTCAACGCGGGCCAGCTTGCCATCTACGAAGACATCCCGGCCGAGCTCAAAGAGAAGGTCGAGGCGGTGGTGCTGAACCTCAACGACAACGCCACCGAGGCGCTGCTGGCCATCGCAGAGAAGTATCGCGGCGCGGGTGCCCAGGCGGAGGATCCGCGGGATCAGGAGTGGCGCAGCTGGCCGGTGGGCAAGCGGCTCGAACACGCCCTGGTCAAGGGGATCACTGATTTCATCGAGGAGGATACCGAGGAGGCGCGCGCCCAGGCCGAGAAGCCGCTGCACGTCATCGAGGGGCCGCTGATGGACGGCATGAACGTGGTGGGCGATCTGTTCGGCGCCGGCAAGATGTTCCTGCCCCAGGTGGTGAAGTCGGCCCGGGTGATGAAGCGGGCGGTGGCCTACCTGCAGCCTTACATCGAGGCGGAGAAGTCCGGCGGCTCCAGCAACGGCAAAATCGTGCTGGCCACCGTCAAGGGCGACGTGCACGACATCGGCAAGAACATCGTCGGGGTGGTGCTCCAGTGCAACAACTTCGAGATCGTGGATCTCGGGGTCATGGTCTCCTGCGAGACCATCCTCAAGACGGCCCGGGAAGTGAACGCCGACATCATCGGCCTGTCGGGCCTCATCACTCCGTCCCTGGACGAGATGGTGCACGTAGCAAAGGAGATGGAGCGTCAGGGGTTCAAGCTGCCGCTGCTCATCGGCGGTGCCACCACTTCCAAGGCCCACACCGCGGTGAAGATAGAGCAGAACTACTCCGAGCCCGTGGTCTATGTTTCCAACGCCTCCCGCGCCGTGGGGGTGGCCCAGAGCCTGCTGAGCCCGGAGCTCAAGCCCGCCTTCGTGGCCCGCATCGACAAGGAGTACGAGATTGCCCGCGAGCAGCATGCCCGCAAGCAGCCGCGCTCCAAGCCGGTTTCCCTGGCCCATGCCCGGGCCAACCGCCATCAGCTGGACTGGGTCGGTTATGAGCCCCCCGCGCCCCGGGAGCCCGGCGTGCAGACCTTCGAAAACGTGCCCATCTCTGTGCTGCGCCCCTACATCGACTGGACGCCGTTTTTCCTGAGCTGGGAGCTGGCGGGCAAGTTCCCCCGCATTCTGGAGGATGACGTCGTGGGGGAGGAAGCGACGCGCCTCTACGCCGACGCCAACGCCATGCTGGACCAGCTGGAGAAGGATCAGAGCGTGCGCTGCGCCGGCATCATCGGCCTGTTCCCCGCCAACGCCGTGGGGGACAGCATCGAGGTCTACACCGACGAGACCCGCACCCAGGTGCACAAGGTGCTGCACCACCTGCGCCAGCAGAGCGAGAAGCAGGGCTTCCCCAACTACTGTCTGGCGGACTATGTGGCGCCGAAAGAGAGCGGCAAGCCCGACTGGATCGGCGCCTTCGCGGTGACCGGCGGCATCGGCGAGGAGGCCATCGCCAAGGCCTACAAGGCGGACCACGACGACTACAACGCCATTCTCATCCAGGCGGTGTGCGATCGCCTCGCCGAGGCCTTTGCCGAATACCTCCACGAGCAGGTGCGCAAAGTGCACTGGGGCTATGCCCCGGACGAGGCGCTCAGCAACGAAGAGCTTATCCGCGAAAATTATCAGGGGATACGTCCGGCGCCGGGCTACCCGGCCTGCCCGGAGCACACCGAGAAGGGGAGCATCTGGGAGCTGCTGGACGTGGAGCAGGCCATCGGTATGCAGCTCACCGAGTCCTACGCCATGTGGCCGGGGGCGGCGGTATCCGGCTGGTACTTCTCCCACCCCGAGAGCAAATACTTCGCCGTGGCCCAGATCCAGCAGGATCAGGTGGAAGACTACGCCATGCGCAAGGGGATGACCCTGGCAGAGGCCGAACGCTGGCTGGGGCCCAACCTGCATTGATCCCCGTCTGCCCCGCCTCACGAAGTGCGGGGCAGACGCCGGGTACGCACGCCATATCGAGGTTGCCATGAAGATTGGATTTGTCGGTCTGGGGGCCGTGGTGCAGACAGCCTATCTGCCTACACTCGCCGCACTGGCGGAAAATCCCAAGATATGGGGTTTTGATCCCGCCATCACCCTGCCCGGCGTCATGTCTGCGCCGACCCTGGAAGCCCTGCTGGCCGAACCCCTGGATCGGCTGGTGATCGCCACCCCTTCCCTGCTGCATCTGCCTGTGCTGGAGCAGGCACTGGCCAGCGCCATTCCCCTCATCCTGGTGGAGAAACCCGTGGTGGCCACCCTGGCCCAGCACGATCGTCTGCGCGCCCTGCTGGCGGACCCCGAGGTCGCGGCCAGGGTGCTGGCGCTGGATCACTGGATGGCCCGCAATGCCGTCCAGCAGTTGCTGCTGAGCGGCAAACTGGATGAAGGCTGGCAGCCTCGGGAACCAGGCTGCGCCGGTGTCGGGCTGGCCACCCTCGCCGATATCAGCGCGGTGGAGGGCTTTTTGCTGGAACCCTGCGGCCTGGACGAGGCAGGGCATCCCTATGCCCTCAACTTCGCCACCGGGGAGCCGGATCGGCGGGTCCTGCGCCATCCAGACGGAGTGATCCTCGACATCGGCACCCATCTGCTGGCGATGGTCCGGGAACTGCTGGTGGCCCTGGGTGGGGACGACCGCCTGCACCTGATCGCGGAGGGCGTCTGCGACCGGCTGGGGCAGCCCATCCGGCGCGGGGATCTGGAGACCGCCGAGGGGCGGGCCTGCCTGCGCGGCGAGGCGGCAGGGGTGCCCCTGACCCTCTGGCTCGACAAGTATGCCGGTCCCGGGGTGGAGAAGAAGGGGCTTTGCCTGCACCTCAAGGATGGGCGGCGCATCGAGCTGCTTCGCTGCGGCAACCTGGAGTGGTTGCACCATCACGATGTCGACGGGATGCGGGGCTGGCAACATGAGGGGCCCCTCTATCGCCACTGTATCGCCCAGACCCTGCTGGCCCCCGTGCCTTTGGGAGGCTGGACCGGCACCACGGCGCGCCGTTTGCAGGAGGTCGCCCTGCTGCTTGAGTTGCAGCAAGGGCTGCGCGGCCCCCATTGACGTCGCTGGCGCCATCCGGCATGAGGGCTGGTGGCTGGCGCCGTCTTGCAGAACGGTCCGTTCTTGAGTGCAGCACTCTCGGTTTTTGCCTGTTCTTGCAGAGCCGCGCATGGTGAGGGGAAAGGATTGGCGTTGCCAGTCGTTCATGGCACCTTATACTCTCCAGTCCGATTATCAGGTCTGCCATTTCCATGAATATTGCCATTTTATCCCGTGAGCCCAACAACTACTCCACCCGCCGTCTGGTCGAGGTGGCCCGGGCCCGTGGGCATCAGGTCGAGGTGCTCGACACCCTGCGCTGCTACATGAACATCGCCTCCCACAGCCCCTCCATCCATTACGAAGGACGGGAGCTGGAGAGCTATGACGCCGTGATCCCGCGCATCGGTGCCAGCATCACCTTCTATGGCACCGCCGTGCTGCGCCAGTTCGAGATGATGAGCACCATGGCCCTCAACAGCTCGGTGGCCATCTCCCGCTCCCGGGACAAGCTGCGCGCCATGCAGTTGCTCTCCCGCCACGGCATCGGCCTGCCGGTGACCGGCTATGCCCACAGCACCCACGACGTACCGGATCTCATCACCATGGTGGGGGGCGCCCCCCTGGTGGTGAAGCTGCTGGAGGGCACACAGGGGATTGGCGTGGTGCTGTGTGAGACCCAGAAGGCCGCGGAGAGCGTCATCGAGGCCTTTATCCAGACCAACAACAATATCCTGGTGCAGGAGTACATCCGCGAGGCCAACGGCGCCGATATCCGCTGCCTGGTGGTCAACGGCAAGGTGGTGGCCGCCATGCGCCGCCAGGCCCAGCCGGGGGAGTTTCGCTCCAACCTGCACCGGGGCGGCACCGCCGAAGCCATCAAGATCACGCCGGAAGAGCGTGCCACCGCCGTGCAGGCCGCCAAGATCATGGGGCTGGACGTGGCCGGGGTGGATATTCTGCGTAGCGCCCGCGGCCCGCTGGTGCTGGAGGTGAACTCCTCCCCCGGTCTGCAGGGGGTGGAAGCCGCCTCCGGCAAGGACGTGGCGGGCAAGATCATCGAGTTCCTCGAGCTCAAGGCGAGCCGCAAGCACAAGCCGGCGGAATGAGCCCCAAACGAGTGTCAGACAGGTAAGCACAGGGCGCCCTCGGGCGCCTTGTTGCTATCTGGAGGGGGGGCTGGAAGGCTGCGGGCTTGCCGGGAAGTGTCTCCCTTCTCCCACTGTGTTGAACAGCCGGAGAGAAGGGCCGGGGATGAGGGGGTTATACCGCCCCGGGGGCGCCGGGGATCATCACCAGCCGGGCGCTGAAGACCCCATCCACCAGGTGGGTCTCAATCTGCCAGCCCAGCTTCTCGCAGATGCGCTGGATGATGGTGAGACCGCAGCCGTAGCCGAGGATCTGATCCGGCGCGGCGGCGGTGGGGTTGCTGATGGTGAGCACCTGCTCATGCAGGGTGATCTCGATGTGCCCCTCGGCGTAGCTCAGGGCGTTTTTCAAGAGGTTGCCGAGGGCGATGGCGAGCAGGGAGAGGGGGGCCTTCACCTCGCTCTCCTCGTCCAGTTGCAGGCGAATGTTCAGCGTCTCCCGTTGCAGCAGGGGGGCGAGGCGGGTCAGTTCCCGGCGAATGAGCGGCGCCACCTGCTGGGGCGGGCGCTCCACGGCCTCCTTGCGTCCCAGCAGCAGGAAGGTTTCGGTGAGCAGGGCCATCTCGTCGGCGGCGGCGCGGATGCGGCTGACGGCGCGGGCTGCCGGGGCGGGCAGGTCATTCACCTTGCCGAGCAGGGCCGCGGATCCCTGGATCACCATGTTGGGGGTGCGCAGCTCGTGGCTGGCAAAGCGGCTGAACTCCTGTTCACGGGCAAACACGGCGGCTACCTCGTGCTTGCCCGCCAGCAGCGCCTGCTCTATCTCTCGCAGCTCCTGCCAGGGAGCATCGGGCACGAAGTCCCCCTGATCCGGGGTGAGGTGGGCGACCCGCTGGCGCAGCCGCTCCAGCGGCCTGGTGATGTGACGCACCAGCCAGATGCCGAAGGCGAGGCTCCCCAGCAGCAGGGCCAGGCCGATGAGGCGGGTCACCAGATGCAGCTTGGCTTCGTAAGGGTCGAGGTAGTCGTCCGCATCGTCGTTGAACACCAGATAGAGCAGCCCCTGACCCGAGGGGTGGGCGCGTACCAGGAAGTGCTTGTCCTCCCGGCCCAGCTGATGCTCGAAGAAGCCGGGGCTCTGGTAGGCCTTGAGCCAGGCGGGCAGGCGGCCCGCCTCTGTCCAGTAGCTGGAGAACTGGCGCGGGCTGGGGGCGGGGGCCGCCATGCCGAGGCGCAACCAGTCGTCGTCATAGCGGGTTGCCTCCGCCTCCAGCCAGTGGCGCAGGCTCAGCTCCTCCATCTTGTTCTCGGCCACCACCATCAGCAGGCTCAGGATCACCAGCAGCAGCAGACCGGCCCCTCCCAGCGCCAGCACCAGGCGCCGGCGCAGGCTCGGCAGACCGGAGGCAAGGGGCGGCGTCGGGTTCGTCATGGGGTCACCAGCCGGTAGCCCTGGCCGTGCATGGTCTCCAGCATGGGGGTGGGGAAGGGCTTGTCGAGGGCGCTGCGCAGGGCATAGATGTGGCTGCGCAGGGCGTCTGAGTCGGGCTCCTCGTCGCCCCAGACGGTGTCGAGCACCTCCTGGCGCGTCACCAGCTGGGGCGCGCGCTTCACCAGCAGGGTGAGGATCTGGAACGGGATCTTGCCGAGCTTGAGCTCGACCCCGGCGCGGGTGGCGCGGCCGCTGGCGGGATCCACCGTCAGATCGCCAAAGCCGAGGACGCCCATGTCCCCTCTGGGGCCACGCAGGCTGAGGGCCTCCAGGCGCACCTCCAGCTCCTCCATGGCGAACGGCTTGACCAGATAGTCGTCGCCCCCCGCCCGAAAGCCTGCCAGCTTGTCCTCCAGGCTGTCACGGGCGGTGAGAAAGAGCACCGGGGTCGCGATGCCGTCCGCACGCAGCCGCTCCACGGTACGCAGGCCGTCGAGGCGCGGCATCATGACGTCCATGATGATGACGTCGAAGCGCTCCTGGGCCAGCAGTTGCAGGGCGGCCTGGCCATGATAGGCGCAATCCACCCTGTGCCCGGCCAGCGCCAGATAGTCCATGATGGTCTCCGCCACCTGGGGACTATCTTCCACCACCAGTATTTTCATGCTCTGATCTCCTGGTCTGTGCCGCTATTTCACGGCCATTTCACACCGGATGGGTCATCCTGTGTGCCAGTGTAACCCCGAGGATCCCCGATGAAGAAGTCTCTCTGCGCCTTCTGGTTATTGATTCTATTGCCTTTTGGTCTGGTGCAGGCGGCCGAGTTCAAGCTCACGGGCCGCACCACCTGGCAGCTTGGCCAGTTGATGGTCAACGGCATTCCCTTCGTGATCGATGAGCGCACCCGCTTCAAGGATGGCCTGGATGAGGACGATCTCGGCGGGACCTGGGTCGATCTGGAAGGGGTCGTGCAGGAGACGGCGGCAGGGGCGCGGCGGCTCGTTCGCGAGGTGGAGGCGCTGGAAGAGGAGGACGAGATGGAACTGGAAGGGCCGGTGGAAGGGGGACGGATCTGGGGTTATGTCACCTCGGATGGGAGCCTCTCCCCGTTCGAGGGACGCTGGCTGGAGCTGGAGTGCAAGTTTGACGGCATGCGCCTGAGCCAGTGCCGGGAGGATGACTGACCGGTCAGGGCGGACCGGGAAAAATTGCCCGTCCGGGGCCATAGTTAAACCTCACCCCGTGACCCCGGACCGCCTGCCATGACCCGAACCGCACTCTGCCTGCTGCTGTTGCCCTTCTGCACCTTTGCCGACGACGCCGAGCTCTGGCTGGTGGAGCTGGAGCACAACGACGGGGTGCGCCTGCAATTCCAGGGGGCTGAGCTGGAACTCGGCAGTGCCGAACTGCACGGCGTGGCGCAGCCGGACGGACTCGTGCCCGGCATGCACCTCGCGATCCAGAGCCGCTACGGCGTCGCCGAGACGATCCGGGTGCTCGACGGGGCGCCGGATCCGGCGCTCGGGGCCAGCTGGCGGCGGGCGGAGGATCGACTGCTCACCCACAATCAGCAGGCATTGCTGCTACAGGAACTCGGCGTGCTGGTGTTTGATGCTGACACTCGCTGGATCAACGGCAGCGCCGCCGATCTGCAACCGGGTCGCCGCCTGGTGCTGAGCCGGGATGAAGAGGGCCGCCTCACCGATATCCTCATTCCCGACCCCGAGGATCCCCTCGACGCCGAAGAGTGAGACCTCTCTCCCTTTCCCCTTGTTAATGGCTTGTACTTTAAATTTCCCCACTTATACTGGCGCACATCTTGTCGGAGTGCTGACCGTCGAACGACGCTAAGCTGAGACCGTTAATTCGGGATCCGTGGAACCTGATCAGGTTAAGACCTGCGAAGGGAAACAAGGGTAACTTGCGGGTTACCGCGCCGGGGAAGGCACACCTTCCCGCCAGCTGGAGGCAGACCGCCTCTGGCTGGCACAGGCGCACAGGGGGAGGTTGTCCCGTCCGGTTGTCCTTAGGGCGCCGGGTTTCCAGACTAGGGAAACACCGGGACGGCAGAGCAGGGAAGATCCATGCCCGGCTCACTCCCCCGAGCACACCCCGCCGCAAGTTCATCTTCTCCTCGAACTCCAGACAAGCAAACACCCATAACTTCAACCAGTTAATGTGAGTTTTGCTATGTCTACCAATGTTTCTGATACCACCAAATCCAGCCGCCGCGAGCAGCGCTCCAGCGCCCAGACCTTTATCGACAACCTCAAGGGGATGGCTCACCCCAACTCCCGCCGCATCTTTATCCAGGGTTCTCGCCCTGACATCCGGGTGCCTTTGCGGGAAATCCAGCTGGCCGACACCTTCGTCGGCGGCACCAAGGAGGCTCCCCAGTTCGAGCCCAACGAGCCGGTGCCGGTTTACGATACCTCGGGCCCCTATGGGGAAGAGGCCGCCCCCATCGACGTGCGCCGCGGTCTGCCGCGCCTGCGGGAGAATTGGGTGCTGGAGCGTGCTGACACCGACGCGCTGGACGGGCTGAGCTCCACCTTCACTCAGGAGCGGCTGGCGGACGAGGGGCTGGATCACCTGCGTTTCGAACATTTGCCGAGCGCCCGCCGTGCCAAGCCGGGCCGCCGGGTCACCCAGCTGCACTATGCCCGCCAAGGCATCGTCACCCCCGAGATGGAATTTATCGCCCTGCGCGAGAACATGGGCCGCGAGCGGGTGCGCTCAGAACTCTTGCGCACCCAGCACCCGGGTCAGGGCTTTGGCGCCAGACTGCCCCAGAACATCACCCCCGAGTTCGTGCGCGATGAGGTGGCCGCCGGTCGCGCCATCATCCCCAGCAACATCAACCACCCGGAAGCGGAGCCCATGATCATCGGCCGCAACTTCCTGGTGAAGATCAACGCCAACATCGGCAACTCGGCGGTCACTTCCAGCATCGAAGAGGAAGTGGAGAAGCTGGTCTGGTCCACCCGCTGGGGCGCCGACACCGTGATGGATCTCTCCACCGGCCGCTACATCCACGAGACCCGCGAGTGGATCCTGCGCAACAGCCCGGTGCCCATCGGTACCGTGCCCATCTATCAGGCGCTGGAGAAGACCAACGGCATCGCCGAGGATCTCACCTGGGAGCTGTTCCGCGACACCCTGCTGGAGCAGGCCGAGCAGGGGGTGGACTACTTCACCATCCACGCAGGCGTCTTGCTGCGCTTCGTGCCGATGACCGCCAAGCGCCTCACCGGCATCGTTTCGCGCGGTGGCAGCATCATGGCCAAGTGGTGCCTGTCGCACCACAAGGAGAACTTCCTCTACGAGCACTTCCGCGAAATCTGCGAGATCTGCGCCGCCTACGACGTGAGCTTGTCGCTGGGTGACGGTCTGCGTCCGGGCTCCGTCTATGACGCCAACGACGAGGCCCAGTTCGCCGAGCTGCGCACCCTGGGCGAGCTCACCAAGATTGCCTGGGAGTACGACGTGCAGGTGATGATCGAGGGCCCCGGCCACGTACCCATGCACATGATCGAGCGCAATATGACCGAGCAGCTCGAGCACTGCCACGAGGCGCCGTTCTATACCCTAGGCCCGCTCACCACCGACATTGCCCCGGGGTACGATCACTTCACCTCCGGCATCGGCGCCGCGCTCATCGGCTGGTACGGCTGCGCCATGCTCTGCTACGTGACCCCCAAGGAGCATCTGGGCCTGCCCAACAAGGAGGATGTGAAGCAGGGGCTGATTACCTACAAGATCGCCGCCCACGCCGCTGACCTTGCCAAAGGCCACCCGGGCGCCCAGATCCGCGACAACGCCATGTCCAAGGCGCGCTTCGAGTTCCGCTGGGAGGATCAATTCAACCTGGCCCTGGATCCCGACACCGCCCGCGCCTACCACGACGAGACCCTGCCTCAGGAGTCCGGCAAAGTGGCCCACTTCTGCTCCATGTGCGGGCCCAAGTTCTGCTCCATGAAGATCACCCAGGACGTGCGTGACTACGCAGCAAAGCTGGAGGCCGTTGAGATCAAGCTGGTCGGCATGGATGGCCAGCAGGAGCAGGTAGTGGCTCAGGTGGAGAGCGGCATGGCCCGCATGGCTGAAACCTTCAAGGAGACCGGCGGCGAGATCTACCATCAGGCGGCGACCCTGAAGCAGGCCGCAGGGGAGGAGGCGTGAGCAGCGAGCGCGGGGCTGTCAGCCCCGCCGACCTGTCGCCTGTGACGCAGGCCCGCCCCGTGGTCTGGACCATCGCCGGGTCCGACTCCGGCGGCGGGGCCGGCATTCAGGCCGACTTGCACACGATGCATGACCTCGGCGTGCACGGCTGCTCCGTCATCTCCGCCATCACGGCCCAGAACTCGGTGGCGGTGAAGATGGTCGACCCCGTGCTGATGCAGACCTTCGCCGCCCAGATCGATGCCCTGGGGCTGGATCTGCCACCCGCCGCCATCAAGATAGGCCTGCTGCCGACCCGGCTGCATGTGGAGGTGCTGGCACGCAGGTTGTCGACCGTTGAGGCTCCCTTCGTGGTCTACGACCCGGTGGCCATCGCCAGCACCGGCACCCCCATGGCGGAGCCCGGCATGCTGGTGGCGGTGCGCGAGCACCTGCTGCCGCGCCTCTCCTTGATCACCCCCAATGGTCCCGAGCTGGAAGCCCTGACCGGCCTGCCTGCCACCAGTCCCGAGCTGGTGCGCCTCGCCGCCCGGCGGCTGCGCGAACTCGGCGCTCGCGCCGTGCTGGTCAAGGGGGGCCACCTTGAATGGGGCGGGGATCTCTGCCTCGACTACTACCAGGATGAGACCCGCGAATTCTGGCTCGCCGCGCCGCGCCTCGATACCCGCCACGGTCACGGCACCGGTTGCGCTTACGCCAGCGCCATCGCCGCCGTGGTGGCGCAGGACTATCCGGTGGAGGACGCCATCACCCTGGCGCGGGCCTACCTGCAACAGGGCTTGGCGGCGGCGCAGGGGGTGGGCGCAGGCCCGGGCCCCATCGCCCATCTCGGCTGGCCTGCCGATCTTGCCCACTTCCCCCGTGCCGTGCTGGCGGGATCACCGCTCGATCGCCGCTTCGGATTGTATGAAACAAGCAGCGCCCGTCTGCCGCAGGGCCCCTTTGCGCCGACCGAACACAACCTCGGCCTCTATCCGGTGGTGGACTCGGTCAAGTGGCTCAAACGCCTGCTGGGGGCCGGGGTCAAGACGATCCAGCTGCGGATCAAGAATCTGCCCGCCACAGAGGTGGCGCCGGCCATTCGTGATGCGGTCGCGCTCGGTCGCCGCCATGGAGCGCGGCTCTTTATCAACGACTACTGGCAGCAAGCCATCGAGGCGGGGGCCTGGGGCGTGCATCTGGGGCAGGAGGATATGGAGACCGCCGATCTCGCCGCCATTCAGGCGGCGGGGCTGCGCCTTGGCATCTCCACCCACGGCTACTTCGAGCTGATGCGGGCCCGCGAGCTTGCCCCCTCCTATATCGCACTGGGCCATATCTTCCCGACCAACACCAAGGCGATGCCTTCGCGCCCCCAGGGGCTGGCGCGGCTGCACCACTACCGCGCCCTGATGGCGGAGTGGCCGACGGTGGCCATCGGTGGCATCAGCGAGGAGCGGGTGGCGGCGGTCAAGGTAAGCGGGGTCGGCAGCATTGCGCTGGTCTCGGCCATCACGGCGAGCGATGACTGGCAGGGCGCGACCGAGCGGCTGCTCGCTGCCGTGGGGGCGGGGGATGAACCGCGCTCGGCCTGCGTGATACGGGAGGCAGAACATGCGCTCTGATGCCGCTTCTCTTAGTGACAAAGAGTATCTGAGATACGGCCGCCAGCTGATGCTGGCGGAAATTGGGGAAGCCGGTCAGGCACGGCTCAAGGATAAATCCGTGCTGATCGTGGGCTTGGGCGGGCTTGGCTCGCCGCTCGCCCTCTATCTGGCCGGGGCCGGGGTGGGCACCTTGTGGCTGGCCGATGGCGATACGGTGGACTCCAGCAACCTGCCGCGCCAGATCCTGTTCGATAGCGAGGCGGTCAACCACTCCAAGGCGGAGCTGGCCCGCGAGCGCTTGGCCGCCCACAACCCGCTGGTGGAGCTGATTGCCATCAATCAGCGACTCGATGCCGCCAGCCTGCCGGAGTTTGTGACCGAGGTGGATCTGGTGATCGACTGCTGCGACAACCTCGCCACCCGCCAGGCCATCAACGCCGCCTGCGTGGCCCAGGGCAAGCCCTGGGTCTGTGCCGCCGCAGTGGGCTGGCAGGGGCAGCTGATGGTGCGCACCAGCAGCGATCACGCCTGCTACGCCTGCCTTTATCCGCTGGATACCAAGGTGAGTCAGAGCTGCGAGACCAGCGGTGTCACCGGCCCGCTGGTGGGGGTGATGGGCTCTTTGCAGGCGCTGGAGGCACTGAAACTGCTGCTCGGGATGCCGAGCCCGGTGGCGGGCACATTGCGCCGCTTCGATGCGTTGACCCATCAGTGGCAGACCCTCACGCTGGCTCCCGACCCCGATTGCCCGGTTTGCGGCAGCACCCACCCGGCTCAGGAGAATTAACCATGAAGATCCGATTGAACGATATCGAGCTGACGCTGCCCACCGGCCAGCGCCTGACTGAGCTGCTGGCGGTGCAGGAGATTCCCCCTCAGGGGGTAGCGGTGGCCCTCAACGGCGCCGTGCTGCCCCGTGGCCGCTGGGCCGAGACCCGTCTCAATGACGGGGACGAACTCCACCTCTTCACCGCCATTGCCGGAGGCTGACCCATGATGCTCGCAGTCCCATCTTCGCGTGTTCTGCCTTGCGGCGGCACTTCATCTCTTCTTATCGCAGTGGCCGGAGGCTGACATGCTCAAGATTGCCGATCACACCTTCTCATCGCGCCTCTTTACCGGCACCGGCAAGTTTGCCCGCCCGGAACTGATGGCCGCCGCCATCGAGGCAAGTGGCTCCCAACTGGTCACCATGGCCATCAAGCGGCTCGAACCGGGCAAGGCCCACGACGATATCCTCACGCCCCTTCGGCAACTCGGGGTCAAGTTGTTGCCCAACACCTCGGGGGCCAAGACCGCCGCCGAGGCGGTATTTGCCGCCCACCTGGCCCGCGAGGCGCTGGGGACGAACTGGCTCAAGCTCGAGATCCACCCCGATCCGCGCTACCTCTTGCCCGATCCCATCGAGACGCTGAAAGCCGCCGAACAGCTGGTGAAAGAGGGCTTTGTGGTGCTGCCCTACTGCGGTGCCGACCCCGTGCTGTGCAAACGGCTCGAAGAGGTGGGTTGCGCCGCCGTGATGCCGCTGGGCGCCCCCATCGGCTCCAATCAGGGGCTGGTGACCCGGGAGTTTCTCTCCATCATCGTCGAGCAGGCCAATGTGCCCGTGGTGGTGGATGCGGGGATCGGTGCACCGAGCCATGCGGCGGCCGCCTTTGAGCTGGGCGCCGATGCCGTGCTGGTCAACACCGCCATCGCGGTGAGCGGCGACCCGATCGCCATGGGCCGCGCCTTTGCGCTGGCCTGCACCGCCGGGCGCAGTGCCTATGAAGCCGGTCTCGGCGCCCGCGCCCTGCAGGCGCAAGCCTCCAGCCCGCTTACCGATTTTCTGGGGGCGTTATGAGTCAGCATGCCAATGACCCCACCCCGACCCTCCCCTTGCCAGGGGAGGGAGTGTCGACTTCGCCCTCTTGTGAAGTAGGAGATCGGGGGGGCGGATTAACACCTCCCCCTTGTGAAGGGGGAGGCCGGGAGGGGGTTGAGAGAAAGTCGGAGAGTTTTCTCGATAGATGGCAGGAGCTGGAGTGGGACGATATCGGCATGCAGATCCGCGCCAAGACCGCCGCCGATGTAGAGCGGGCGCTGACTACCTCCCGCCGCACCCTGGCCGACTTTATGGCGCTGATCTCCCCGGCCGCCGAGGCGTATTTGCCGCAGATGGCAGCGGAGGCCGAGCGCCTGACCCGCCAGCGCTTTGGCAACACCATCGGCTTCTATGTGCCCCTCTATCTGTCGAACCTGTGCGCCAACGACTGCACCTACTGCGGCTTCTCCATGAGCAACCGCTTGAAGCGCAAGACCTTGAATAGCGAGGAGATAGAGCGCGAGTGTCTGGCCATCAAGGCGCGCGGTTTTGACAGCGTGCTGCTGGTGACCGGCGAGCACGAGCACAAGGTGGGGCTCGCCTATTTTCGGCAGGTGTTGCCCATCATCCGCCGTCACTTCAGCACGGTGGGGATGGAGGTGCAGCCCCTCTCGCAAGCCGAGTACGCCGAGCTGAAAACCCTCGGCCTCGATTCGGTCATGGTCTATCAGGAGACCTACCACGCCCCCACCTACGCCCGCCATCACCTGCGCGGCAACAAGCGGGACATCGCATGGCGCCTCGCCACGCCGGATCGGCTCGGCCGTGCCGGTATCGACAAGATCGGGCTGGGGGCGCTCATCGGTCTCTCCTCGGACTGGCGCGCTGACAGCTACTTTGTCGCCGAGCACCTCGCCTGGCTTGAGCGCCACCACTGGCAGAGCCGCTACTCGCTCTCCTTCCCGCGCCTGCGCCCCTGCACCGGCGGGCTGGAGCCTGCCGTGGTCATGTCGGATCGCCAACTGGCCCAGCTTATCTGCGCATGGCGTCTCTTCTCGCCCGCGCTGGATTTGTCCCTCTCCACCCGCGAGTCCGCCACCTTTCGCAACGGCGCGGTGCGTCTTGGCATCACCCAGATGTCCGCCGAGTCGCGCACCCAACCGGGGGGCTATGCCGAGGGGGATAAAGAGGAGCTGGAGCAGTTCGCCATCCACGACGATCGCCCGGTGGGGGAAGTGGCCGCCGCCGTGCGGCAGGCGGGGTTGCAGCCGGTGTTCAAGGACTGGGAACCCTTCCTGGGCCGATAGGGGCGGCCACGCCCCCCTTTGCCGGTGGCATCCGGCATGGTTGGGCGGTGTTTGGCCACACACCTTGCTGGTGGGACGCTTTGGCTCCCTCCCCTGCAAAGGGGAGGGCTGGGGAGGGGTCTTGATGCGATATTTCATTGCCATCGTAGGGTCGATGAGCCGTCAGGCGTAATCGTCCGTTCCAAGGCATGGTGTTGGCGGAAGGAGCCGTTGTGTGGTGGCACGGCTTTGCCGTGCAGGACGCGAGGCCGCTGGCCTCGAAGGGTTTTCGCCCGCCCTTCGGGCTTGGGCGAGTAACTTTTCTTTGCGTGGCCAAAGCAAAGTCACCAATCGAGCGGCCACCCCCGCTTATTTGCCCGACTTACGTCGGGTTCCTTCGGCTCACCCGCTTGTCCGACGGCACGCGCCGACGGGCCTTTGGCTTTCACCATCCATGGCTTCGGCCAAAGCCCGCTTCGAACATCCCTGTTCTCGCGCCAAATCGGGTCGAGCGGCGCTCGCCCTTGCCCGATTTGGCCCATGGTCTGGCGCCGCTCGCTCGACATCCTGTCTCGCGGCCTGGACAAGCGGGCTAGCCTCAGCGAATAAAAGGGGGGGGGGGAAACCAAGGTCGTACCAATGAGACCTTTCCATGTCGAGGGTACACCACGCCTCAGTCATGTGGTGCTCAAAATAGTGGGTGCCCCAATCACGAACGATGCTTCATTTTAATGTATGGAGATGGTATTCACCTGACAGTTGCCCACAAAAGGGAGTGGTCATACGG